>Ga0268280_1000015_pt1 | contig 187250 bp, 139 predicted proteins | sample saktaG_9_FD_190139 | JGI IMG/M metagenome (GOLD analysis project Ga0268280, IMG submission 190139) | Saline water microbial communities from Sakinaw Lake, British Columbia, Canada - sak_2011_5_24_40m | ecosystem: Environmental > Aquatic > Non-marine Saline and Alkaline > Saline ...
GCTGGGTTACCGGGTTACTGGGTGGCTGGGTGGCTGGGTTACTGGGTGGCTGGGTAACTGGGTTACTGGATTGCTGGATGGCGGATGGCGGATTGCTGCTATCTGATATCTGATGGATAAAGAAAGCGATGCCAAATCCAGCGAGAATAAGCAAAGTAGTTCCGGCGATCCACCATGCTGATGCGGAACCTTTCCGTTGTATGCCTTCTGCATCCCGCAGCAGCGTAGCCCGGCACTCTGGGGAGGGGGTGACCGTGTGATCCGCTAACTCGCGGCGGAAGAGGTCATCTATTTGATTCTGTTTTTTCATGGGTGTATTCTGTTTGAAACTCCCTTAGGCGTTTCTGTAAAAAATTCCTTGCTTTATATAGCTGTGTTTTAGATGTGTTCTCGGAAATCCCGAGAAACTCTCCTATTTCTTTATGGTTATAATCCTCCATCACATAGAGGTTGAAGACTGTGCGGTATCCGGCCGGCAGTTCGCAAATCAAATCCATCAGCTGGTCTTTGGAGAGATCCCATCCGCCGTAAACATCATTATTCTCAGGGGAAATCTGGATGGATTCCAATACCGGCTCCAGTTCGATGAACAATTTCTCTTTTTTATGATCGCGGAGGTAATTCAAGGCTGTATTGACCATGATCCTGCGCATCCAGGCTTCAATACTGCCTGTTTGCTTTTCGTTAAATTTTTCTATGCCGCGGATGATTTTCATGAAACCGTCGTGCAACACGTCCTCGGCATTCTCGCGGTTCCCGGTGTAACGCAGGCAAACAGCGAGCAACCACGGTGCATTTTTATCATACAATGCCCCAATGGAAGCCTGATCAAGCCTTTTTGCTTCGGTGTTCTTCCGGGAAAATATCATTCTGTATAGATAACCCTGAATATCCGAATGGTTGCCTGGGTCACGGCAAATTGCAGGGCTGCAATTTAATTTTCGCTACTTGAGTTTCGCCATTTCACCATTTCACCATTTCGCCATTTATTCACGAATTGTTTATTTCTATGGTGTTCATTACGGCTTCGCCGAACACCATTTCGCCATTTCACCATTTCACCATTTCACCATTTACAATATAAGTATCTGCGATTCGCCTTCCTGGTTCTGCTTTTGGATCTTCAGCAGGAACATGTCCTTGCAGTTGGCGCGGTAATTGAAAACGAAGGTGTTTCCGTTGATATCTGATTCATGAACGACCTTTCCGTTGAGATCGGTTATTGATAGGTGTTCAATAATGCTTTTGGATACCAGTTCCAGTGAATAATCAGTTGCTTTGTCGATGGTTATGACTGGTGTTTCTTTCAGGCAATCTATGTCTATTCTGTTGACTTTCAATTTCTTTGCGGCCATATAGATTTTCCTTTCAGTATATGATGATTTAATCGTGCAAAAGTACTTTATTTTTTTCAAACCCAGACAATTTCATAATTTTTCTGCCGATTCTCCTCGCCTTAAAGTTTATTGTAGTGGATTCCACTACACAAAAACCATTGATTTACTACAACTGTTTCTGATAATTCCTGATTATTTTTGTTGGCTTGTTAATTGCAGTCGCTTACAGGAATTAATCATGAAATAAAATTTTCCATTGTTCTATTTAAGGCTCACATGGCTCTATTTCATCAGGATTACCCGAGGGGAATTTTCCGGAATTTATTTTAACAGTTTCGGGAAGTTTCGTAAGAGGTATCCCGACTATCGCGGCCGTATCAAAACCTGCTTCAGGGAGGAGATGCTGGTCCATCTCGACAAGGTATTGATGCGCAATCCGCTCTATCCCGAATTCCGTTCCACCGATGTCATCCTCTTTAACAACCTTCCATTCGGTAGCAGCAAAGCTAAAATCCTCGACAAGATGGGCAAACCCGACTGTGTCAAGTACGAGAACTATGCAGGCGGGCAATGGGAAGTGCTGGGTTATCATGATTCTGCCCTGGGCCTGCCGATGAAGGTATATTTTTTCCTTATCAAGGGAGTCCTTTTTTTTGGTGAATACCTGGCAAACCCCGAGTTAAGCAAATCTTTACAGCGTATCGGTGATGTAGTTCAGCGGATGGAGATAACCGAGAAGTTAGACCAGTTTGTTTCCACACTTGGCAAGAAGTATAATGTTGGATTGAGTTCCGCTCTGAAAGGGGGTTATATTCTTGATCCTTCTGGTTCTGTAATTTTTTATTTCAACTCGGCGGATGTGGTTACCGTGCGTTACCTCAGTATGAATGTAAAAGGCGTTGAAGAATCCCTGAGCCGGCTGATGAAAGGACTGAGCCGCTTAAAAACCAAGGATCCGGCGCTTGATTCCATTGCGGACAGGCTTTGAATCAGATATCCGATATCGGATATCTGATTTCGGTGCGAAGCACCATCAAAATTCCGCATTCTTGGGAGTCCTCGGGAACGGTATGACATCGCGTATATTCGCCATGCCGGTAACAAACAGGATGAGGCGTTCAAAACCCAGTCCGAACCCCGAATGCGGGGCGGTTCCGAATTTGCGGGTGTCGAGATACCACCATACGTCTTTTTCAGGAATATTCATCTCGCGGATGCGGCGCTGCAAAGCTTCCAGATTTTCCTCGCGTTGCGAACCTCCGATAATCTCCCCTATCTTCGGGAAAAGCACATCCATTCCGCGTACCGTCTTTCCGTCGTCATTCTGCTTCATGTAAAACGCCTTGATATCCTTCGGATAATCGGTCAGGATAACAGGCTTGCCGAAATGCTTTTCAACGAGAAAGCGTTCGTGCTCGCTCTGAAGGTCAACACCCCAGGATACGGGGAATTCCCATTTTTGTCCGGAGGACATTAAGATCTCTACAGCCCTTGTGTAAGTAAGCCTTTCGAACTTGCTTGCGATCACCTGTTTCAGCCGCTCGATGAGTTCGTTGTCGTACATCTTGTTGAGGAACTCCAGGTCATCGATGCAATGATCAAGGGCATACTGCATGAGATATTTCAGGAAGTCTTCCGCCAGGTCCATATTATCAATGATATCATAGAACGCCATTTCGGGTTCTATCATCCAGAACTCGGCAAGGTGGCGGGGAGTGTTCGAATTCTCGGCCCTGAACGTCGGACCGAAAGTATAAACGAGCCCGAGAGCCATGGCCCCGAGTTCGCCTTCGAGCTGTCCGGAAACCGTTAAATTGGTTTCCTTCCCGAAGAAATCCTGGGAATAATCAATACTTCCGTCTTCTTTTAATGGCGGATTTTTCGGATCGAGGATAGAAACGCGAAACATTGCTCCTGCTCCTTCAGCATCAGAACCCGTGATAATCGGCGAATGCAGGTAGAAGAACCCGTTATCATTGTAATATTTGTGGATGGCATAAGCCATGGCGTGACGTATCCTGAGCACAGCTCCGAAGGTGTTTGTGCGCGGACGCAGATGTGCGATCTCCCTCAGGAATTCCAGGGTATGGCCCTTTTTCTGTAAAGGATAAGTCTCCGGATCGGCAGTACCGTACACTTCGATCTCCCTGCCCTGTATCTCCACACTCTGGCCCTGACCCTTTGATTCGACAAGGATACCCTTCACGGCAATGCACGAACCCGTGGTAACCGGTTTCAGGGCCTCTTCGCCGAAATTTGCCATATCGATCACAACCTGTATGCTGTGGATGATGCTTCCGTCGTTAAGCGCGATGAAATTCACGTTCTTATTCCCGCGGCGGGTACGCACCCAGCCCTTTACCAGCACTTCCTTCCCGTATTCAGTCGATTTCAGCAGATCGCAAACCTTGTTCCTTCGCAGATGTTCCATGTCATAGAATTTTTGCAAAGTTAGAAATTTTGGCGGGATTGCTGGGTGACTGGATCCAGGATCCAGGATCCAGGATCCAGGATCCAGGATCCAGGATGACTGGGGTACTGGTTATTTCACCACAAGCTTCCCCGCGAGCCTCCGCTTCCCCGCATCCACCCTCACGAAATACACCCCCGGCATCAGGCCTTCAAGCTTCATGAGGAATTCATGAACACCCGAATCCTGCATCCCGCATCCTGCATCCTGTAGCTTCTTCCCTGTTAAATCAGAGAGAGAAATGCTTACATCAGAACGCCCGTTGAGGACATACGTGATCTTCGCCATGCGCGAAGCGGGGTTCGGACTGATCACCAACATTCCCACATCCGCCGTTATAAAAGGAACAAAAGCCGCCGTATCGCTGGCTTTGATGATGGTCCCCCTGCTTCCGACGAGGTACCCGGAGTGGAGGGAGGTCCATTTCATGTCGTTGATTAGGGTGCCTGAGATGCCGGGCAGCACTGCCCAGCTCAGACCGCCGTCGGTGGTCTTTGCCAGCCATCCCTGGGCTCCGCAAACGTAACCTGTGTCGGCCGTCGGGAAGGAGATACCGAACAGGCTGATTATAGGGGGTGCAGCGGCTGCCATTTTGGTCCAGTTCAGGCCCGCATCGGTTGTTTTATACACGTATCCCGAATCGCAGATGGCATATCCGATGAGGGCGGTGGGGAACTGTATGTTCCATATCCTGCAATAGATCCCGCTGTTGACCAAGGTCAGGTGGCTGCCCCCGTCGGTGGTCTTGATGATGCAACCTCTTTCTCCGACCGCATAACCTGTATTCACCGTAAAGAGCAGGCGCAGATGCCAGCAATGCGGTCAATGTGATGACCACAAATACCTTACAGCCTAATTTGTTTGCAGATGAGTTCATGGAGGGTATATTACATAGCTCAAATATATAATATATCCATAAAAAATGCAAGAGAAATATCTGATATCCGATATCTGATATCCGATATCAGATATCAGATAAATTTCTACCTTTGGGGTGTTGAAACAAAACTAAGACTCCTTCCTATGAAGATACCAAGATCAATTTACAACTGGCTGAGCATCACTGGCATCATCCTTGTAGTCAACAGCCTGTTGCTCATGCTTATCGTCCTGATCTTCTCATTCCTGGCCAGGGACACCAACACCTATCTGGGCGTTTATCTTTATATCGTCCTGCCTGCATTTTTAGTCCTGGGGCTCATCCTGATCCCCATCGGAATGCTGGTTTCTTTCCGCAAAAAGTATGAGGAGATTGATCCCACGCTACGTTGGCCCATCCTTAACCTGAATATCAGGAAACAGCGCAACAGTGTGATCAGGATATCCCTGATTACCTTCGTTTTACTGTTGGTTTCTGCAGTTGGAAGCTACCAGGCCTTTCATTATACTGAATCTGTTGAGTTCTGCGGAAAGCTGTGTCACAAGGTGATGAATCCCGAGTATACGACATACCTGCATTCGCCTCATGCGCGTGTTACCTGCGTGGAATGTCACGTGGGACAGGGTGCCAGCTGGTATGTGAAGTCCAAACTTTCGGGTTTGTACCAGGTGTATTCAGTGTTGTTCAATAAATATCCCAGGCCTATCCCGACGCCTATTGCTAACCTGCGTCCTGCAAGGGAAACCTGCGAACGCTGCCACTGGCCTCAGAAATTTTATTCACGTACACTGCGGATACAGCAGGGGTATCTGGCAAACAAAGCCAATACAGAATGGAATATTTCGATGGTGATGAAGATCGGCCCACAGCAGAGCGCTCTCGGCCTCACTGAAGGTATTCACTGGCATATCAACCAGAATTTCAAGATCGAATATGTTGCCAGTGCCAGGGACCGTGAGTCTATTCCCTGGGTTCGTTATACAAACCTGAAAACCGGCGAAGTCAGGATTTTCCAGGATGAAGAAAACAAGCTCGACAAAAAAGCTCTCGATACTCTTCCGGTGCGCACGATGGACTGTATGGATTGCCACAACCGTCCTTCCCACCTGTATCGTTCTTCTCCATTTTATATCGACAATGCCATGGTTGCCGGGCTTATTCCAAAAGACCTTCCATATATCAAAAAAGCAGCTATGGAAGCGCTGAAGACACCCTTTACCAATGAGGATACGGCCATGATGACCATCAAATCGAGCATCCTTGGTTTTTATTCCGACACTCTGAAGGATATTTTCACAAGCCGGCGCAAGGATATCGACAAAGCTATCGCGGCCATCCAGGAAACATACAGTAACAACACCTTCCCGTCTATGGGTGTAGAGTCCTCGCTTTACCTGAACCATATTGGTCATCTTGAAAGCAATGGCTGTTTCCGCTGCCATTCCGACAAGCATAAATCACCCGATGGCAAAGTGATCTCGAAAGACTGTGACCTGTGTCACTCGATTGTTTCGCAAGGTCCCACCGGAAATATTGTTTATTCTCAATTCGACAAATCACTGACCTTTCAGCACCCGGTGGATGTGAAGGGCAATGAAAAGACTTATTTCTGCACCGAATGTCATAAAAAGCTGTACGAATAAGCTGATATCAGATAACAGATATCAGATGACGGCCCCCTTACTTATCACCCCTCTGAAGTCCTGGCTCCCTTTCGACAGCCGGCCTCTGGTGGTTTCGGGTCCGTGCAGCGCTGAAAGCGAGAAGCAGGTCAGGGAAACCGCTCTAGCTTTGGCAAAAATTCCTCAGGTCAAGGTTTTCCGGGCTGGTATCTGGAAACCCCGTACCCGTCCTTCGGCCTTTGAAGGCGTTGGTAAAAAAGGTCTGAAATGGCTTCAGAAAGTCAGGCAGGATACTGGTTTATTACTTACGGTGGAAGTCGCCTCCGCAAGCCATGTTCAGGATGCGCTTGAATATGATATTGATATACTGTGGATTGGCGCCCGTACCGTGGTCAATCCGTTCTCGATACAGGAGATAGCGGAAGCTTTGCAGGGACACGACATCCCCCTGATGATCAAAAATCCCCTGAACCCCGACCTGCATACCTGGACCGGGGCAATCGAACGTTTCAACCAGATGGGAATAAAAAAACTGGTCGCCATACACCGGGGTTTCTCCTTTTTTAACCGCAGCCCCTACCGTAATGCTCCGATGTGGGAAATCCCCATCGAGCTGATGTGCGCGTATCCCAAGATGCCTATACTCTGCGACCCCAGTCATATCTGCGGAAACCGTGATCTCATCCTCCCCACATCACAGAAGGCAATGGATCTGGAGATGACCGGCCTGATGGTAGAAACGCATTACCGGCCCGAGGAAGCACTCACCGACAAGCGGCAGCAGATCACCCCCGCTCGCCTGGAGGAAATCCTGCAAACTCTTATCATTCGCAAGGAAACAGGTTCGCCCGCGTTTAAAAATAAACTCGAAGGACTTCGTAGCGAGATCGACAAACTGGATGAAGAGCTGATTGATATTTTAGCACGGCGGATGAGTGTGGTGGAAGAGATCGGTCGTTATAAAAAAGAAAACCGCATCACCATTTTACAGCTGAAACGCTGGAACAAGATCATCCGCGACCGCGTTGAAAACGGGATTCGCCTCGGCCTGAACCGTGACTTCATCCTCCGCCTCCTCGAAAACATTCACGACGAATCGATCCAGAAGCAGATGGATGTCATGAACCGCCGCGACAGCTCTAAATAATCTAAATAATCTCTTCAGCAAACCCAAAGCTTGATCCGGGCCCGGGTATATCATTTTTGCGCTGTTTTTCATTGCCGTATTTCTGCAATTTATAATGTCATTGCCATATTTTTGCAATTAACACTACTATTGCACTATTTAGCTATATATACCGTTTTTGCATTTTTTATGCATTTTATATCTTCTTTGCCGTTTTTTTGCCATTAATCTAGTTATTGCATTCTTTGTTCTATTTATACCATTATCGCACATAATCCGCATTATATAATTTTTTGTAGTAATTTTGCAATACTTTCCGGACGCAAAAATGATATAGGAGGAACCATGGATTGCTATATTCTCTGGGTGGAGATCAAGAAAAAAAAAGGAGCACGGCTTGATCCCGCTGAAATCAAACAGTTTATAATTTTTATTGAAGGCATTATCCCCAGCAGGCGCGACATGCTCTATTCTAATGCCACGTTTAACCTTCACAAGGAATTTCATTGTGCACTCGCGAGCTTAAAGGCAGGTCTTGAGTTAGTGTTTATAATGGAGGAAGCCTGCCTTTTGAGAGAAAAACCGTTCTCTCTGCAGTACGTGATTTCTTATGGCGACATTGAGGTTCCCAGGCGAAAAAGCATGTTCCGGGGTATTGTTGGGACTGGACTTGCGCACGCTGACGTCCTGATGCAAAGGCTAAGGGATTCGAAAACCGACCGTTTTTACGTGAGCATAAGAGATCTTGAAGAATCTGAATTCCTAAGAAAGCTGTTTGGATTTTACCAGAGTATTTGTGATGCCTGGCGGCCCGGGGACTATAAACTTGCAGCTGAACTACTCCTGTTTGATTATAAGTTTATTGCAAAAAGCACAGATAAAGCTATTTCGGGGATATGGAGGCGCCACAAATCCCTGAACATCCGGGGATATCAAACCATCAAAGACCTGATCCTTAAAACTCCGGACCTGATTATAAAAAAGAAGCAGTCATGGTCTAATGAGCAACCACCAGCTTTTTAACCGCTGTAGTGCCGAAACTCCCGATGATTCTGTAAAGATATATCCCCGCTGGAAAGTCTGAAACATTGAATTGAACTGTTCCGGAGGCTGAAGTGATGGAAATCTCCTTCAAAAGAATGCCCCGGGTATCGAGAAGCTGGAAGCTGATGCTGGGCCCGGCACCGCTGCCGCTGGAAGCGCCCGGGAGAGGGTAGTTCACACCGGGCCCGGCCCCGCTGCCGCTGGAGGCGCCCGGGAGCTGGTATTTCACGCTGACCCCGGTGCTTGAAGGGTTGGGAACGGGGGCTGAGATAAAGCCCAGAACCGTGCCGGTGGGATCAATCATATTATAGGTCATGTCTATGACCGTCACTTTAAAGTCATCAAGGTAAAATCCATCTTTAACATATCCATTGCTGTTGGATCCGATTACGAATTTTACCAACATGTCCTTCCCGATCGTATTCTTCAGCACTACCCTGTCCTGCGACCAGTTCCTGTAACCGTCGTAAACGGGATAAGGAAAATCCTGCTCGGTGGAACCGTTGTTGGTGTACCTCGTCGACTGCTTGGTCCATGTGCTTCCGTTGTTGAGGGAAGTAGTAAACTGGCAATAGTCCATGCTCTTCTCAAGGCTGTAACGTACCCAGTATTCGATCACTGCAACAGGCGATTGAAGGATGGTGATCTTGTTTTTCAGGGTCATGGTGTTATAGGTATTGTTAGTATACGGACCGCTGGGGGAATCAGTGATGGAAAGGGATGCAGAATGGGATGTTTTATTTGACGTACTCCAGTGAGCGGAAGTCCAGTTATTCATGGTATTGCAGCTGTCGCTGAGCAGCGTTGTCTCCCATCCGAAATATTTAGTGATAGTATCTCTGAATGTGGTCATGCCGTTATTGATCTGCCAGATATAGCGGTACGACTGGCCGATCTGCAAGCCCGGCACAAGGGAATACCCAATGGAGTCGGTATACACTGCATGCTGCGCGGGATAATGGATAACTTTTGGAGGCCCAACGCTTACAAAAAGCAGGGAATCGAGTGGTTTTATGGTAATAGTATAGTCTGTACTGTCGGTCAGGCCCAGGCGTTTAAACTGGAAAGGGAAAAAGCCGTCGCGCCTGGAATTGATCACCGGGCCGAAATCGGTAATTTCCGCATAGGGTAGTGTGAGTTCGGCAGCCTGGAGGTTTGCATACATATTTTCTTCAGCCAGGGGAACGATGCGGTCGGGTGCGGGCCAGAAGCCGTCGCTGTTGTTCCCGGTTTCAGTGGTAAAACAAATGATCCTCGGCTTGAGTATGGAATCTCCGTATTCCCAGTCCATGGCATCGCCGTTGGTATTGTACAAAACTAGACCCGCCGGACCACACACATATCCGTTTTCCGCCATCATATGTTCAGTAAATGCATATTCGGTAAGGCTGTCGGGTGTGACTTCAGTTACATAGCACCAGGGATAAAGGGTTTCATTGGCATACGTATGATAATTGTACGCGAATTTGAATTTCTTGTCAACACAGAATTCACGGAAATCCTGGGTTTCAAATTCTGAAAAGGCGGACGGCCCCCGGTAAGTTTCCGACCAGGGATCGGGCGATGAACCATAATTATCATATCCCCACTTATATCCGAAGTTACGGTTCAGGTCAACCCCGTATTCACCGCTGCCGTTGTTTCTGCGGTTCTTGCGCCACATCCCGCCACCGGCGGGGTCTGTAATATAATTATACATGAAGCCATCAGGGTTCATGACCGGAATAAAATACAGTTCCAGGTTATCGACCAGGTATTTCACCTCTTCATTGGTAGTGTAGTTTTCGAGCAGATACCACATGAAAAACATCATCTGCTGCATCCCCATGGGTTCACGGGCATGAGTAAGAGAGTTATACTGAATTTTAGGTTTATTGGTATTCTGGTCAGGGGTATTGGATATCCTTACACAATAAACATCACGACCTTCGATCGTCTGCTGGCTGCCCACGGCCGTTTTCTGACTGATCAGTGCGGGATAAAACAGACGCATGCTGTCGAGTTCATTCAGCACCTGTATGGGTGAATAATACCCTCCCATCGACCCCAGTTCGAAATGCATGGGGACTGGGTATTGTATAAAATCTGTATTTTTCGTGCGGATCTTCCGGTTGATCTCTTTTACATCCTGTTCTGCAGATTTATTGCGTTCCCTGATGAACTTCGAATAATCGCCGATGATGATATCGATGCTGTAGCCCGCGTTTTTCAGTTTCATGACTTCCCCGGCCGAAAGCACGGTCTCCCAGATGCCATTACGGTAAGTTCCATCATCCACGGCAATGCCGAGCGATGCGATGGTTACAATACGTTCGGGTAAAGCATGAACTTTGACCTGCTGGTATGTCTGAGCGTGAAGCAGACAGGGAAGAAGCAGGAGGGCGAGGAGAAGGAGAAGTGCGTGTTTCATGGGGCGGATGACAGATGTCAGATATCGGATATCTGATATCTGTTATCTGATATCTGATATCTGTTATCTGATATTTATGCAAAGATCGGAAAATAATTGTCCTCAACCCTATCACTTTTCAACACTTGGCGGATTAAGAAGAAAATAAAGTACTTTTGTTTCACTTAAAATTTTACAATTATGGCAGCTGGAATCAACAAAGTGATTTTGGTAGGAAATCTCGGGAGGGATCCTGAGGTTCAGAGGTTCGAAAATGGAGTGAAGAAAGCAAGCTTCTCTCTCGCGACGACTGAGCAGTACAAGGGCAAGGACGGTGAAAAGGCGTCCCATACCGAGTGGCATAATATCGTTCTGTGGAGAGGGCTGGCTGAAGTCGCCGAAAACTACCTGAAGAAGGGAAATACCATTTACGTGGAGGGCCGCATCCGTAAACGGGAATATGAAGATAAAGACGGCGTGAAAAAGTTCATCTACGAGATCATGGGCGATGTGATGCAGATGCTCGGTGGCGGTGGCGGTGGCGGTCGTCGCGAAGAAGGCAGCGCACACGTCCCGGCCGAAAAAGAGGAATCGTTTGTAGCTCCTACACCAGAGGATGATCTTCCCTTTTAAATGGTGAAATGGTGAAATGGTGAAATTATTGTAAGCAAAATTTCGCTACTTATTTCGCCATTTCGCTATTTGCTTTTTCACCATTTCACCATTTGCTTTTTCACCATTTCACCATTTGCTTTTTCACCATTTCACCATTTCACCATTTCACCATTTTATTTTTCACCATTTCACCATTTTGTAAAATTGAAACACCTCGCGTTATTCCTTCTCCTCGCATCGGCGATATGCTCTTGCAACTCCGACTTCACTCCGAAGCCGAGGGGGTATTTCAGAATTGACCTTCCGCAGAAAACATACCAGAAATTTGACACAAACTTTCCGTTTTCCTTCGAATACCCGGTTTACGCCAAGATCGTGAAGGACAGTTCGCGTATGGGAGAGCCTTACTGGTTTAATATTGTGTATAAGCCGTTTAATGCCCAGCTGCATTTCAGCTATAAGGTCATCCATGGCAACCTCAAAAAGTATCTCGACGATTCGCGGACCCTGGTGAACAAGCATATCCCCAAGGCCAACGCGATTCAGCAAAGGGAGTATCTGGATCCGGCAAACAAGGTGTACGGCCTGGTATTCGACATCAAAGGCTCGGATGCGGCTTCCACTTACCAGTTTTATCTTACCGACAGCGTGGCGAAGTTCGTGAGAGGGGCGCTGTATTTCAACCTGGTCCCAAATAACGATTCGCTACTGCCCGTGATCGGTTTTCTCAAGGAAGACATTCAGCATATGATCGCGACGTTTCGCTGGAAGGATATCAGATAAACAACGGCATGACCAGCAGCGTCAGCGAAAGTGCGATGAGAATTCCCACTGCACCCCATCCTATGATATTATTCCAGAGTCCGTTCACGTGTTCTCCCATGATCTTTTTGTTGTTGACAAGCAGCATCATGCATACCAGAACCACCGGCAGGAAGATCCCGTTGAGTACCTGCGAATAAATGGAAATACCGATGAGGGGGGCATTTGGCATAAGGATAATAATGACGGCGATGGTGATGATGAGGGTATAAAGGAAGTAAAATTCGGGGGCTTCTTTCCATTTCTTGTCGATACCGGCTTCGAACCCGAAGGCTTCGCAAACGTAGAAGGATGTCGCGATGGGGAGTATGGTCGCTGAAAAGATCGAGGCCACGTAGAGTCCGAAGGCAAAAAGTATATGTGAAAGCTTTCCGGCCAGAGGTTCCAGCGCCATTGCCGCATCTTTGGCCTCGTTGATCACGATGCCTTTGACATGCAGTGTCGACGCGCAGGCCACGATGATAAAGAAGGCTACTACAACGGTCACTATGCAGCCGATAACGATATCCAGCAGCGTATAACCATAATCTTTCATCTTCAGTCCTTTTTCAATCACCGACGACTGCATGTAGAACTGCATCCACGGGGCTATGGTTGTGCCGATAACACCGATTACCAGGGCTACTGATTTCGGATTCATTTCCATGGATGGGCGGACGACAGCCTGCCCGATTTCATGCCAGTCGGGTTTTCCAAGGAGTGCAGACACAACGTAAACAAGAAGGGAAGCGCTGAACAGCAGAAATATCCGTTCGGCTATGGAATAGCTTCCTTTCACTACCAGGAACCAGACCATAACCGCCGACAGCGGGACGGCTATGTATTTGGATATGCCAAAGATCTCCATCGATCCGGCGACACCCGCGAATTCAGTGGTTGTATTCCCGATATCCGCAATCAGCAGTCCGGCGAAAATAAAAAATGTAACCTTAACGCCAGCGCTTTCCCGGATGAGGTCAGCAAGTCCTTTTCCGGTTACAATACCCATGCGGGCGTTCATCTCCTGTACCACCACCAGCACAATGAATGCCGGGATGAGCGTCCAGATGAGCTGATAGCCATACAAAGCCCCTGCTACCGAGTAGGTGGTGATGCCGCCCGCGTCATTGTCGACGCTGCCGGTGATGATGCCAGGACCCAGGATAGCAAAGAAAAGAGCCATCCTTTTCCACCAGGACCGTTGCAGGTTAAATGTTGCCATATCCGGTGTATTTACCTGGTTTTACGTTTGTTGAGCAGATCTTCAACGATATCTTCAATCACAACAACCCCTTCCATTTCCTGGGAACGGTTGATCACCGGAACGGCCAGCAGATTATATTTAGAGATGATTTCGGCCAGGGAGTCTATATCGTCATCATCGAATACCGTGACAGGATTGCGTTTCATAATCTGGCCGAGGGTAAGGAGATGATCGGAAATTACCAGTTCTCCAAGGGATATGGAAGCAATGAGTTTGTCTTTTTTGTCGACGACGAAAATAGAATAGATATATGAGGGCTCTGGTTTTTCCTTGCGCAGGGCCCTGAAGGTCTCTTCTATCGTGAGTTCCGGAGGGAAGGTCATGTAGTCGGTACTCATGATGGAACCCACTGCTTTATCTCGATATTCAAGTAGTTCGCGCACTTCCTTCGAGCTCTCGTGCTCCATTTCATTCAGAAGTTCCTCGGCTTTTTTAACCCCCAGCTCATCGATAATATCGGCCACTTCGTCGGCCGGCATTTTCTCAAGAACGTCGGCGACCTTCTCAACAGGCAAGCTCTCCACAATATGCGCCTGGACGTCGGGTTCAAGTTCCTCAAGAACGTCGGCCGCTTTTTCATCATCAAGAGTAGAGAATACGTACGTACGCGATGCCTTGTCGAGGTCTTCTATGATATCAGCCAGGTCGGAAGGATGCAGGGTATTCAGCTTTGACGAGGGCTTGGAGAGCTTGATGCTTGACTTTGAGAAATCTACCGCCTCGATATCGTCCCAGAGGATCATTTTCGACGGAAGGTCCATCCCCATACTGTCCATAAACGAAGCAATGGAATGAAGTACACCCAGCCTTCTGAAAAGGCCTTCAACACCAACATCCACCGCAAGTGCATAGGTCCCCGAAGGGATCATAACCATTCGGATATCGTTCACCCGAACAAGCTTTCTGCCTTCCAGGTCTACGATCTGCTTATCGAGGATGTTCTCGTTAAGCCAGATACAGTTCTGGAGGTTTTGGGTATTCAGCTCTTTAAGTTCCTTGCTGATGAGCTGGAGTTTCCCTTTGTATTTTCTGATTTCGAAGCTCTGGAACTCGAATGATTTAAGTTCATTGCCCTGCTTCACCTTTATAGCGATCACACGGGGCCTCTGGGGTTCCATAGATTCATGTGATTCCATGGACCAGGCACGTACATCGATCAGAAAATCCCTGATCTTTCCAAGGGGTTCGCCTGCAGGATCAAAGAACATCCGGCCGGCAAACTGGCTGAAATAGAATGTGGTTTGCGAGGTCATTGGTACATCCTCCATAAACTTAGTATAATCCGGAAGGTGCAGCAAAGGTAGGACCTTTCGGGGTGAAAATTGCAAATTAAATGGTGAAATGGTGAAATGGTGAAATGGCGAAATGGTGAAATGGTGAAATGGCGAAATATCTGATATTATTACTACATTTACATCCACATCAGTGAGTATGAAACATCCTGCATCCCGCATCCTGCATCTTGCATCCCGCATCCTGCATCTTGCATCCCGCATCCCGCATCTTGCATCCCGCATCCTGCATCTTGCATCCCGCATCCTGCATCTTGCATCCCGCATCCCGCATCCCGCATCCTGCATCCTGTATCTTTTGCTCCTCACGGTTCCGGCCGTCGCAGAATCCGGACTGAAGAAGGATTACAGCGTGCGTAACTGGACCAGCGACAACGGCCTGCCGGTGAACAGCATCCGGGCTATTACCCAGACCCCCGACGGATTTATCTGGATTGCAACTGAAGAAGGACTGGCCCGGTTCGACGGTAACAGCTTTTATACTTTCAATCCTTCGAACACTGCTGCCTTCACTGATAAAGATGTGCAAAGCCTGTATCTCTTCCGCGACTCTTCGATGGTGGTCGGGTTTTACCACGGCGACATCCTCAGTTATAAGAAACTACGTTTTACTCGTCTCTTCGACCGTGAGCTGAACTGGATCAAATGTGTGCTTTCGATGGCCGACGATCCCGGCAAAGGCCTGTGGTTCGGCACCGATGGGATCGGACTCGGGCTTCTCGGCTTCGACGGTCAGATGACTTTTCTCACCGACAAGAACGGCCTGCCGAACAATTATATACAGACTTTGCTCACCGCCCGCGACTCCTCACTCTGGATCGGCACCCGCTTCGGCCTCTGTCACCTGAAAAACGGCCTGATAAAAGTGTATTCGACCCGTGACGGTTTATCGCATAACGACATCCGTTCGCTGTGTTTCGATGCTGGCGGGAACCTCTGGATTGGAACCAACGGCGGGGGAATCAATATCTTCAGCCAGGAAAAATTCAGCCGGTATACAGCTTTCAGCAAAACCTTCAGTCAGAACATCCTTGCCCTCTACAGAGATTTTGCTAGCGGTATCTGGGTGGGCACCAACAGCGGGCTCTTCCTAGTAAACGACGGAAAAATCAGCGGCATCACTTCTTCTGAAGGGCTTTCTGGAAATGTGATCCCGACTATTTTCGAAGACCGGGAACATACGATTTGGGTGGGAACCGAGGGCAGCGGTTTGAATGCACTTCGTAAAAGGATCATAAAATTATATACTGAGGATGACGGATTAAGCGACCAGACGATAGGCCCCGTGATCAAGGGTCCTGGCGGAATTGTGTTCATCGGGACCAGCAAAGGAGCCGTAAACGCGATCTCATCCGCAGGTATTCAAAAACTTGAGAAAAAAATCGGCCTGCCTGCGATGCCCATAAACAGCCTGGCTTACGACAGTTCCGGCATGCTCTGGATCGGTACCGACGGGGCAGGGATTTTCGGTTACCGGGCCGATAAAATTATTCATCTGACCACGGCGGATGGCCTTGCATCGGATGTGATACGGGCCCTTTATATCGACCGGGAAGGGAAACTCTGGGCGGGTACGGAAAACGCCGGGATCAATGTTCTGTTTAACGGTAAGATCGAATGTTACAACGCTAAATCGGGGCTGTCGAACGAGCAGGTGATTTGTTTTCTGGAGGACGGCAAAGGGCGGATGCTGGCGGGCACCAGCGGGGGGGGTATCAATATCATTGATCGCGGAAAGATCAAATGGCTCACTACCGAGACGGGAATGCCCGACAATGCTATCCTTTCACTGTACAAGGATGAGGACGGGATGGTCTGGGCGGGCTGCGCGCATGGCGGACTGGTACTGCTTGAAAATGATTCGGCCTATATCTTCAATACCAATGACGGACTGTATTCCGACGGCATACTGCAGATACTGGGCGACAATAAAGGCAGGCTATGGATGACTTCGAACAAGGGTATTTTCTCGGTTTCCCGGAACGAACTCATCTCCTACCGCGACAACAAAGGAGATATTCTACACCCGATTGTCTTCGGAAAGCCTGAAGGGATGGCCACTTCAGAGTGCAGCGGAAGGGTTTTTCCGGCCGGATGCATCGATGGGAATAATCATCTGTGGATCCCTACTCCCCGGGGGCTGGCTATGCTCGACGCCGACAATACCTCGCCCTTTTTAGCCAGGCTCACCGTGCAGCTTACCCGGGTTCTTGTCAACAATGCCGAAACTGATCCTCTAGCTCCCCTGGTTCTGGATCCAGGTACGGTGGATCTCGAGTTCGATTATACTTCGCCTTCATTCCTGAGTCCAGAGAAGATACAATATAAATATATGCTCGTGGGCTTTGATCATTTTTGGATCAATGCCGGAAACCGGCGGCAGGCCTATTATACACATGTGCCTCCGGGAAATTATGTGTTTAAGGTGATGGCTTTGGGGCATAATGGCTGGTGGACTAATGAGCAGCGGCTGTTCGTGATGAAAATACAGCCTTATTTTTACCGGACTTCCTGGTTTGTTCTCCCTGTAGCCTTCGTGCTTCTTTTGCTTTTATGGCTCTTTATAAGTACGAGGATCAGAAAATCGCGGGAGAAAATGCTGAGGCGGCTGGTCGACGAGAGGACGCGCGATCTGGAAGAGGAGATTGAACTGCGGAAATCGGCACAGGACGAGTCTAACTCGGCCCGGGTGAAGATAGAGGAATCGGACCGTCTGAAATCTTCCCTCATCACTTTTATGAACCAGAGTTTTCGTTCTCCGGTAAACAGCATCATGGGCTTCAGCGAACTGATGATGAAGGACGAGCAGCAAAGCGGGCAGAAAGAAATGCCCGGATATATTCATGATTCGGGCGAACAGATGCTGAAAGTGCTGGATTCTGTGATGGTCGTTGCACGCATCGGCGCTGACGAAAACAGCCAGGAGCACGTGATGGATGTGCTGCCCCTGCTTGAACGTTCTCTTAAACCTCAGTTACACTCACCGGAAGCTGATAACATCACACCGGTTCAGGTTGTACATCATGCCCCGCGTTCGGGAGGCGATCAGTACAGAATACTACTCGTTGAGGATAACGCCATTAACGCGGAGCTTGTAAAAACCTATCTCAGCGGAAAATATGAGCTTGATATCGCTTCCACCGCCGAAACTGCGCTGATAATGGCTCCCGAGGGACTATATGATGTGATCCTTATGGATATCAACCTGGGCCCCGGCATGGACGGAATACAAGCCACCCGGGAGATCAGAAAACTAACAGGTTATGCCGAAGTCCCCGTGATTGCAGTAACGGGCTTCACCATGGCCGGTATGAAAGAAAAGATTATGGATGGAGGAGCCTCGTATTTCCTGGCAAAGCCATTCGGTAAAAATAGCCTCGTGGATCTGCTGGTAACAGTGCTGCCAGAGGAAGGAAGGACTGATGACTGATGGCAGATATCAGATATCATATTTTTCACCATTTCACCATTTCACCATTTACAATCCATGTCCACCTTCAGCATCCTCGTCCCTACCTATAATCATGAGCAGTTTATCGACGACTGTATCCGCTCGGTAGTTGCCCAGACCTTTACTGATTGGGAAATGATCGTGCTCGACGACGGGAGTCCCGACGGAACTGGCGCTCTGGTGAGGGAATGGGCTAAATCGGAGCTGAGGATCACCTACATCCGCCAGTCCAACAAAGGGATCTTCAGGCTGTTCGAAACCAATAATTACGGACTGGGGATATCCAAAGGAAAATATATTTGTATTCTTGAGGGGGATGATTACTGGGAAAAGGATAAGCTGCAAAAACAGTTCAATGCCCTGGAAAGTCACCCTGAAGTGGTTCTCTGCTGGGGGAAAGTCAATGCCTTTTCATCCGAGACCAAAAAAATTCACACTATACTTCCCATGGTGGGCAGCACCGTCCCATTCTCATGGAACAATAATCCCTCAGGTAATATTTTAAACAATCTGTGTCTCGATAATTTCATTCCTTCGGTAACCATAACGATTCGAAGAACGGCTCTTGAAGAGATAGGCGGGTTCCAGGAACTGCAGGGATTTCCCGCAACAGACCTGCCCACGGTTCTAAAACTGGCAACCATGGGGCCGTTTTATTTCTGTAATGAGATCCTTGCCAATTACAGGATACAGAGCAACCAGATCACAAAAGTATATTCTATCAAATTACTGGAACAAAGAATACAGTTCATCCACGGGTTTATCGCTTCCCTGCCTCCCGTGATAAAACAACAGCTTATGCTGACGACCCCGCAACTGGAGCGGCATTTCAGAAAGACCCGGCTGATAACCCGTGTTGTTTCGGGCCGTCACAAGCTCATCCGCCAGGAATATAAAGAAGCAAGAAAAGATTTTCTTGCCGCCCTCGAAACCCGATCAGCTTTACTACCCGCCTGGAGGCTTGCGGCATTCGCCGGACTGGTTTTCGGCCTCTTCCACCGCAATATGGAAGGATTGCTGCAGGTCCTGGGTAAGACGGGATACCGGTAAGGCGCTTCGCGCCGATAACAGATATCAGATAACAGATAACAGATGACTGAATTTTGTATTTTTGACTTTTTAAAATCGATTGCATGAAAATTATCACTCAGCCTGTCATCTTATCTGAACTTTGGGAAAACCGGGACGTTGATTTTACTGAAATGATGAAAATTGTTGTTGATGTGAAGCAGGAGATTCTCGCTATCGATGCTGAAATGCATGCTGATCTCGAACAGGATTTGCTGGCCGAAGGGAGTCAGCAACAGGATCTCTGGGGCGCAAACATCTATCCTTTAAAAGAAGCGGATGATCGGTTAGAATACACATCTTTCATTAATATAAGGCCTTCACAGGGAAACAGTTCCATGGAGGTCATTGATCCCGGCATCAGAAATAAAATTGCTGCAATCGCAGATCATTTGCTGATATGATTCGTGAGTCGTACATCGTAATTCGTACATCGTACATCGTACTTTATACATCGTAATTCGTAATTCGTAAATCAAAGTGTATCCCCTCGTCTATCATAAAACCCTTACCACCGAAAAGTGGAACTCATATCCCCGCTTTCAGCAAATCCTGATGATTGCAAATGAGATGAACCGTGCGCAGAATGCACTGCTGAAAAACGACACTCAAAACGCCATACATGCCTGGGAACGCGCATTTGAACTGACAGATCTTACAATCAACGACTCCAGTAATGTCAGATATTTAAAGGAGCTCCTTCGCTTCAGGGAATTATCGGGGGAATTGTTCCTGAACCACGATGCCGATTTCAGCAAGGCACTTATGAATGCACTGATAAGCCTGGACCCGAAAGCCTGGAATATGTTGAGAGATGGCGGATGAGGCGCTTTGCGCTGATATCTGTTATCTGATATCTGTTATCTGTCATCAGGAATCAGTAGTCCTCCAGATACTTTTCGATGATCCTGTGGACCGGCAAATCATTGAACTTGCTCCGAAGGATATAAGTGCCGAATTTTTCGGAGGGCTTTTCGATTTCGAGGGTGTAAAACCTGGCTGTGATCTTTAGATGGCTCAGAAGATGACTGACTTGCGTAGATTGTCCCAGTACCTTTACCTTGCTCGCCCCGAAAAACTGTCGCCATTCGGGGGTGTTCATCAGCCTTTGCAGGTTTACTGTTTTTGAAGTTTCAATCAGCGGAAATTCGTACAAGCCCTTCCAGATATCATTTCCGGTACGTTTCCTGAAAAATAATCCCTTTTTCCCTCTTACGCTAATCACCAGGTAATTGAAATACCTGGGCTTCAGTGGTTGCTGTTGTTTTTTTAGCGGAAGTTTTTCGACCATCCCGAATTTCAGCGCGTAACAGCTGTCGTTGAAAATGCAGTTATTGCACTGCGGATTACGTGGCACGCAATATGTTGCGCCGAATTCGATCATTGCCTGGTTGAACGTGCCGGATGTCGGATGCGGGATATGGGATACGGGATGCAAGATATCCTGCATCCTGCATCCTGCATCTTGTAACCTGCATCCTGCATCTTGTAACCTGCATCCTGCATCTTGTAACCTGCATCCTGCATCCTGAATCTGTTCCATCAAACCATTCAGCACCTCCATGATCTCCTTCTTCACAGCAGCCTCATCAACCGGCCCGGTGATCCCGGAATGGCGGGTTATGAAACGAATCACATTTCCATCCATTACAGGGTGGGGAAGACCGAAGCAGACTGAAGCAATCGCTGCAGCAGTGTAATCTCCAATCCCCTTTAATGCCCGGAGTCTGTCATAGGTTTCGGGAAATATTCCATTATACTTTTCAACGATGTCATTTGCCGTGGAATGCAGATTGCGTGCCCTCGAATAATAACCCAGCCCCTGCCATTGTTTCAACACCTCATCCTCAGTGGCCACGGCGAGGTCCTGAACCGTGGGAAAGACATCAGCTAACTTGTTATAATAAGGAACTCCCTGTTCAATGCGGGTTTGCTGCATAATGATCTCCGAAAGCCAGATCAGATAGGGATCGGTCGTCCGCCGAAAAGGAAAGTCACGGGCATTGGCCTGGTACCAGGTGAGAAGTTTGGGGAGGAAATCGAGCATGGTCCGGCAAAAGTAGGATATTTTGGGATGCAGGATGCAGGATGTGGCGCTTCGCGCCGGGAACTGGGGAACTGGGGAACTAGCCACCCAGCCACCCAGTCACCCAGTTCCCCGCATCTTCCACATCTTCACGCCGATTTGAAAAATATATTTCCCTTTACCCCTTGTTTTCCTAAAAAAGTCCTATATTTGCAAACCCATTCCGGGATCAATCAAAAACATTCAGTATTAAATATATATAAACAAATCATCAGGTAAAATGACAAAAGCAGAAATTGTAGCAGAAATTGCTAACAAGACCGGAATCGAGAAGGTCGCTGTCCAGGCTTCGGTCGAAGCCTTTATGGAAACCATTAAAACTTCCATGATAACCGGCCAGAATGTTTATCTTAGGGGATTCGGCAGTTTCATTATCAAGAAACGCGCAGAGAAAACAGGAAGAAATATTTCAAAGAACACCACCTTGATTATTCCCGCCCACAACATTCCTTCTTTCAAACCTGCCAAGACCTTTGTGACCAAGGTGAAAAGTCACGTCAAGGCTAAGTAAGCAAATTTATAAACAGGATATGCCGAGCGGAAAGAAACGTAAAAGACATAAGATGGCCACACACAAGCGTAAAAAACGCTTGCGTAAGAACCGGCACAAGAAGAAGTAACGCATGCAATTCGCATGGGCCTTCCCTGCTACAATTCCTATGTTCCTTACAATTCCCGGATCTCATCCGGCCTTTGTAATCAATCTACTATATAAGTGAACAAGGAACTCATCATCAACTCGACTTCATCGGAAGTCGAAATCGCCCTTCTGGAAGACAAGCTCCTTGTTGAGCTGAATAAGGAAAAGTCAAACAACGAGTATTCCGTAGGTGATATTTATTTGGGCCGGATCAAGAAGATCATGCCAGGGCTGAATGCGGCTTTCGTCGACGTGGGTTACGAGAAGGATGCATTCCTTCATTACCTCGACCTTGGTCCCCAGGTTCAGTCCTTACTTAAATACATCAGACAGGCACAGTCGGGCAACGCACAGAATTTTAATTTAGGTGATTTTGTTTTTGAACCAGAGATTCTCAAGACGGGCAAGATAAATCACGTACTGAAATCCGGCTCGAACATCCTGATTCAGATCGCCAAGGAACCTATCTCTACCAAAGGCCCGAGGGTATCTTCGGAACTTGCGTTTGCAGGCAGGTATCTGGTTCTGATTCCCTTTTCCGACAAAATTTCTGTTTCTCAAAAGATTAAGTCGGCGGAAGAGCGTAATCGGTTAAAACGACTTATTACCAGTATCAAGCCAAAAAATTGCGGGGTGATCATCCGCACGGTAGCCGAGAACAAGCTGGTGGCCGACCTCGATGCCGACCTCAGGTCTTTATACAAGCGTTGGGAGTCCATCTCACAAAAGCTGGTTGCCGCCAAGCCACCGGTAAAAATCATTGGCGAAATTGACCGTACTTCGGCTATCCTCAGGGACGCCCTCAACGAATCGTTTAACAATATCGTGGTGAACGATGCTACCCTGTTCGAGGAGATCAAAGCCTATATTGGCAAGATCTTTCCCGACAAGATAGGCATTGTAAAGCTTCATTCGGGCAAGACGCCGATCTTCGAACAATATGGTATTGATAAGCAGATCAAGGGCACTTTCGGGAAGACCGTTACGATCAAAAGCGGAACGTATCTGGTAATAGAACATACCGAAGCACTTCATGTGATCGATATTAATAGCGGGCATCGTGTGAACCAGGACCAGAACCAGGAAATGAATGCCCTGGAAACCAACCTGGAAGCCGCCGCGGAAGTCGCCCGTCAGCTTCGGCTGCGCGATATGGGCGGCATCATCGTGATCGACTTTATCGACATGACCCTGGGGCAGAACCGACGCAAGCTGTTCGATAAGCTCAGGGATGAGATGAAAAGAGACCGTGCCAAGCACAGCATCCTTCCCCCAAGCAAATTCGGACTAGTACAGATCACCCGGCAGAGGGTACGTCCCGAAATGAACGTGCAGATTCTCGAGAAATGCTCGGCTTGCGACGGAACAGGAGAAATACGTCCCAGTATCCTGCTTACCGACGAGATCGAGAACAACCTCAGTTACCTCGTTCGCGAACAAAACGAAAAAGACCTTACCCTTATCGTCCATCCCTTCGTACATGCATTCCTCGTCAAAGGGTTCTTCAAAAACGAACTTTCGAAATGGAAAAGCAAATACAAGGTTAAACTCAAACTCGAACCCCAGAACTCATACCATTTTCTCGAATACCATTTTTATAATAAGAATGGGGACGAGATAAAAATGTAATTTAATGGACGATGTACAATGTACGATGTACGATTAAAGAGTCCTTCGTACATCGTACATCGTAAATCGTACATTCCATGATCATGCAAACCGTAGTCAGCGGAATCCGCCCCACCGGCAACCTACATCTGGGCAATTACTTCGGCGCCCTGAAGAACTTCGTAAGGATGCAGCAGGAGAATAACTGCTATTTCTTTATTGCGGATTATCACTCCCTTACCACCCATCCTACTCCCGCCGATCTTCACGGAAACGTGAAAACCGTGTTGGCTGAGTTTCTCGCTGCCGGACTCGACCCTGAAAAAGCCACCATATATATACAGAGCGACCTCCCTGAAACTGCCGAGCTCTACCTGCTGCTGAACATGAACGCTTACATCGGCGAGCTGGAACGCTGTACTTCTTTCAAAGACAAGATACGTGCCCAGCCGCAGAATGTGAATGCCGGACTGCTTACCTATCCTACGCTGATGGCTGCGGATATCATTATCCACAGGGCACACAAGGTACCCGTGGGCAAGGACCAGGAGCAGCATCTCGAGATGACCCGTACCTTTGCGAACCGATTCAACCGCATGTATAAGGTGGAGTTCTTTCCAGAGCCCCAGGCCTATAACTTCGGCGAAGAGCTTGTCAAAATACCCGGACTGGATGGTTCCCTTAAGATGTCAAAGTCGGACAATGAAAATTCAGCGATCTTCCTGGCTGATGCCCCGGAAGTCATCCGCAAGAAAGTCTTAAAAGCCACCACCGATTTAGGTCCCACAGAACCGAATTCCCCTAAAGCACAGGCGGTCCAGAACCTCTTCACTCTGATGGAGGATTTCTCGACCAAAGAAACCTGGGAGCATTTCAACGGTTTATACAACAGCTGCCAGATCCGCTACGGCGATATGAAAAAACAGCTGGCCGAGGATATCATTAAATTCACAACCCCCATCCGCGAGGAGATCCTCAGGATCAAATCCGACGAAGCTTACATCAGTAAGGTCGCCCGGCTCGGAGCTGAAAAAGCACATGCCAGCGCCTCGCAAACCATCTCTGAGGTTCGGGAAATCATAGGGTTCAGAAGCTTTTGAATATCGAATATTGATCAAGGAATATTGAATGTTGAAGTTAGTGAACCATGAAACACCTGAAACTTCGGCTTCTGCTGCTTTCCCTCGCTTCCGGATTGCTCTTTTCCCTTGCCTGGCCTGAGAAAGGAGTTCCGGTCTTGTTGTTTATTGCTTTTGTCCCTTTACTGCGGATGGAGGAGCTTATCAGCTCAAACCGTGAGAAATTTAACCGGTTCTCGGTGTTTTTCTGGTCGTATCCCGGTTTCTTCCTGTGGAATTTGCTTACTACCTGGTGGATAGTGAATTCAACCGGACAGGGCGCTGCCATGGCCGTTTTGCTCAACGCCATGTTCATGAGTATTGTGTTCGCCTTTTTCAGCGGAACAAAGCGCAGGCTGAACAGCAGACCCGCCGGATACCTGGCCCTGGTCTGTTACTGGGTGATGTTTGAATACCTTCACCTGAACTGGGACCTGAACTGGCCCTGGCTTAACCTCGGAAACGGCTTTGCTTCCTATTCTCACTGGGTACAGTGGTACGAATATACCGGGGCGTTCGGGGGAACGGTGTGGGTGCTGGTAGCGAATGTGATGATTTTTTCCATGTTAAATGGTGAAATGGTGAATCGCCATTTCACCATTTTACTTACTATCCTTCTCCCCATCGCCTTCTCCTACCTCCTCTACTACACTTATAAAGAGAAGGCATGGCCCGTCAACGCTGTGATTGTTCAGCCCAACATCGATCCGTATTCCGAGCAGTATGTTCTGCCGCCACAGCAGGTTTTAGGAAGGATCATGAGTATCGCGGGAACCGCTCTTGATTCCTCGACCAATATCCTGGTGACTCCCGAATCGGCGCTTCAGCAGGAAATGTGGGAGAATGAGTTGGAAACTTTTGAGAGTATTAAACTGGCGAGACAGATTATAACAAAGTATCCTGGGCTGAATATTATTCTCGGGGGGACTACTTTTTACGCTTTCAGACCGGACGAGAAAATTCCGCATACCGCCCGGAAGTTCACTCAGGAGGACCGCTGGTACAACAGGTATAACGCGGCGATCATGGTGAACAGCCATCCGCAGATACAGACCTATCATAAATCAAAACTCACGCCGGGAGTTGAGATTCTGCCCTCATATAACGGATTCAAATGGCTTGAAAAATATGCTATCGACCTCGGCGGAATTGTCGGAAGCCTCGGCACCGACTCGGTTCGTAAGGTTCTTCAGGTTGTGAGCATGCCCCGGGTGGCGGCTTGTATCTGCTATGAATCGATTTTCGGGGAATTTTTTGCCGAATTCGTCAGGAATGGCGCCCAGGTGATGTGTATTATCACCAACGACGGATGGTGGGGTAATACCGCCGGGCACAGACAGCATTTTTCTTTTGCCCATCTGCGTGCTATCGAGACCCGCCGAAGTATTCTCCGATCGGCCAATACCGGGATTTCGGCCGTGATCGACCAGAGGGGCGATGCGCATCAGCAGACGAAATACTGGGTCCCGGCGGTGATCAAAACCACTGTTAATGCAAATGATAAAATAACTTTCTACACCGCACATGGCGATTACATCGCGTTCTGGCTTTCGTGGCTCGGCGGATTGCTTTACCTTGGGTCTCTGGGAGTATGGGTCATGAGGAAACGTATCTGATATCAGATATAGAAAACCTAAAACTATGAAAAATATTCTTCTCATTTCAATATTCGCGCTGAGTCTGGTTTGCTGCAATAATCCGTCTCAACGGGGCAAATCGGCGGCTGCAGACTCGGCGGCATCGGCCACGCCCAGGGTTGACGTGCCTTCGTTCAACAAAGATTCGGCTTATGCTTATGTTGTTGCGCAGCTTGCTTTCGGCCCCAGGGTTCCGGGTTCGCCTGCACATGAAAAATGCGCTGAATACATCACAACGAAGCTTCAGTCATGGTGCAAGGATGTGATCGTTCAGAAATGCAGGATGGCTGCATATAACGGTAAGATGCTGGATGGGAAGAACATCATCGCCTCCTGGAAACCCGAATTAAAAAACCGTATCGTCCTTTGCTCGCATTGGGAGTCAAGGCCCTGGGCCGATCATGATCCGGATCCGAAGCTGCGCCGCCAGCCTGTGGATGCCGCCAACGACGGCGCCAGCGGGGTGGGTATTCTGATGGAAGCCGCCAGGCAGTTCAGCATCAAAGAACCCACGATCGGTATCGATATTGTATTGTTTGACCTGGAAGATTATGGTCCTCCCCAGGATGTAAGCCAGGGTGACGATAAATGGTGGGGGCTGGGATCACAGTACTGGGCCCAGAACCCGCATAAACAGGGGTATTCGGCAAGATATGGCATCCTTCTCGATATGGTCGGCGCCCAGGGTGCGACCTTCCTGCTTGAAGGCTTTTCACAGCAGAATGCAGGGGATATCCAGCAAAAGATCTGGGATACCGGCAACCGTATAGGCTATTCATCGTTCTTCCTCTACGAAAAAGGAGGTTTTGTGACCGACGACCATATTTTCATCATGAAGTACATGAACATCCCTGTGGTTGACCTGATTCAACTTGACAAGAGCACCGAGTCGGGATTTAATTCTACATGGCATACCACCCACGACAATCTCGCTTCCATCGATGCAAACACACTTAAGGCTGTAGGTCAGACGGTGCTTACAGTAGTTTACGAAGATCAATAATCTTACTCTCGCATACTCACACCACTGCGATTGCTGTGTCGTGGCTCAGGATCAATTTTGCATCGTGGCTACGGTGCAAGCATCGCTGTCGGTCGCACTTTCACAACGCTGCTGCGGTCTCACTCACGTGTCACGTGTCACGTGTCACGACTCATCGCTCACTTAGCCCTGAGGCAGCTTATGTGAAGTTCTCCCTTCGCTCCTGGTATCTGGGGGTGCAGGGTCAGCGATGAAGCAGTAATGCAGAGATGCCAGCGCTAAAGCAGCTCATTCGCAAGATTCGCGAGATCGGAGCGTTCGCCTTTCTCGAGCTTAATATGAGCATACAGGGGATGATGCTTGATCTTGTCGATGAGCGTCGACAGCCCGTTCGACTGTGCATCGAGATAAGGCGTATCGATCTGGTGGATATCGCCCGTGAAAATGATCTTGGTGTTTTCCCCGGCCCGGGTAATGATGGTCTTGATCTCGTGAGGCGTCAGGTTCTGGGCCTCATCCACGATAAAGCATACGTTTGAAATACTTCGTCCGCGGATATACGCCAGGGGCGTGATTACCAGCTTTTCTGTTTCCACCGCTTCCTGTATCACCTTGTATTCCTTGTCTCTCTCGTTGTATTGGTTTTGAATGAATTTGAGGTTATCCCAGAGCGGCTGCATGTAAGGATCGAGTTTCGATTTGATATCGCCGGGAAGGTAGCCGATATCTTTATTGCTTAAAGGAACGATCGGACGGGCCAGGTAGATCTGCTTGAAATTCTTTTTCTGCTCAAGGGCCCCGGATAATGCGAGTAAGGTCTTACCCGTACCTGCGATACCCTGTAATGTCACGAGTTTCACATCGGGATTCAGAATGGCATGAAATGCAAAAACTTGCTCGGCATTGCGGGGAGTGATCTTGAAACAGGAATGTTTTTCAATCTTTTCAATCCGTTCGGTAGCCGGGTTGAAGAAAGCAAGCACAGAGCTCTTCCCGTTCTTCAGAATATAATAATGATTAGGTACCGGTTTTTTCACTCCTATATCCTCGGGTAAACAAAATCCGGTTTCATACATCAGGTCGATGATGGTCTTGTCGAGGCCGTCTACAAAGGTTTTCCCTGCATACAGTCCTTCCACATCCTTGACTTTGCCTGTAAGAAAATCCTCTGCCGCGATATTCAGGGCTTTGGCTTTCAGTCGCAGGTTGATATCTTTAGACACCAGGACCACCTTCTTTCCCGGGTTTTCCTGCATCATCATCAGGGCCGCGTTGAGGATCCAGTGGTCGGGTTTATTTTCACCAAACACCGTATTAGTGTCGAGATCGCTGTGCTCGTTCATCACTACCTTGAACTTGCCGCCTTTGCTTCCGCCCAGCGAAATCCATTTGGTGAGGGTTGAACGGGCCGATAATTTATCCATTATGCGGATGAACTCCCTGGCTTCGAAATTTATCGTGTCGTTGCCTTTCTTGAAATCGTCGAGTTCCTCAAGCACCGTGATGGGGATCGCCACATCGTTGTCTTCAAAACTACTGATCGCGTCATGGTTATACAGGATAACTGAGGTATCCAACACGAAGATCTTCTTGTTTGCTGATTTCTTTTTTATCATGGAAGATGTTTTGACTGGCATAAAAGTATGTGTTTAAACAGGGTGTTACGACATCCGCCGAAAGAAAATATAAACAAGATTTTGTTGGGAAATATTTTATCCCTATTTCCTTTATCTTTGCATAAAACCACTAACTTGCCAGAAAACAAACTCTTCCTCCTCGATGCAATGGCCCTGATCTACCGGGCCTACTACGCGTTCAAGAACAACCCCAGGGTGAGTTCCAAAGGAGTAAACACCTCTGCTGCTTTCGGATTTGCCAATACTCTTTTTGATGTACTGCGGAAGGAAAAGCCCACGCATATAGGTGTTGCCTTTGATACCATCGCACCTACCGTGCGCCACGAAGGGTACGAATTGTACAAAGCTCACCGACAGGAAACCCCGGAAGATATAATTTTATCAATTCCTCTTATTCACGAACTTCTTCACGCTTTCAGAATTCCCGTTCTTTTTGTTGATGGCTTTGAGGCGGATGACGTAATTGGTACCCTCGCCAGGCAGGCTGAAACTGCGGGATGGACTACTTATATGATGACTTCGGATAAGGACTTCGGACAACTTGTAAGTGCTACTACCCTGATTTACAAGCCCGGAAAGTTCGGCGGAGATGTTGAGATCATGGGCGTGAAGGAAGTCTGCGAGAAGTTCGGGATCAGCAATCCGCTTCAGGTGATCGATATGCTTGGTTTATGGGGAGATGCGTCGGATAATATACCTGGTATTCCCGGCGTGGGCGAAGTCACGGCCCGCAAACTCCTGGCCGAATTCGGCTCGGTGGAAAATCTTGTTGAACACCCAGAGAAGGTTGCCAACGAAAAACTGCGTCAGAAAGTTATTGAATTCAAAGATCAGGCCCTGATGTCGAAAAGCCTGGCAACTATCATTCTTGATGTTCCCATCGCCTTCGAACCGGATAAACTGGTCGTGGAAGCACCCGATGAATTGCGCCTCAAGCGTATATTCGACGAACTGGAATTTCGTGCTCTCGGAGAGCGTGTTTTCAAATGGGCGGCAGGGATGCAGGATCCAGGATCCAGGATCCAGGATGCAGGATCCAGGATCCAGGATGCAGGATCCAGGATGCAGGATGCAGGATCCAAAATCTTACATCCCGCATCTGACATCCCGGACCTTTTCTCCGACCTTGAATCTGTACCCAGTTACCCAGTGACCCGGCAACCCAGTGACCCAGTGACCCAGCCACCCAGTCATCCTGCATTCCCCATCCCGCATCCCGAATCTGACAATTCACTAGCCACCATCTCCGATACCCCCCATACGTACATTCTGGTCACCACACCCGAAGCCCGACGCGAATTAATCCGCAGTCTTAAGAAATCAAAAACATTCTGCTTTGACACGGAAACTACGGGAGTTGACCCTAACAACTCTGAACTGGTGGGGATGTCGTTTTCGGTGAAGCCGCATGAGGCATATTATATTCCTTTCCCCGAGAATTACCATGAGACCGAACTTATCGTTCAGGAATTTAAGGAGGTGCTTGAGGATCATGCAATTGAGAAAGTCGGACAGAATATGAAGTTCGACATTGCGATCCTGAAATGGTACGGCATCGATGTTAAGGTTCCTATGTTCGACACTATGCTGGCGCATTACCTTTTGCAGCCCGATATGAGGCATAATATGGATTATCTCTCGGAGATCTATCTGAAATACAAGCCGGTACCTATTGAATCCCTCATAGGAAAAAAGGGCGCGGGCCAGCTTAGCATGCGCACGGTTGATACTGATACAATTAAAGAATATGCTGCGGAGGATGCCGATGTGACTCTTCAGCTGAAGAATGTATTTGAGCCTTTGCTGGCTGATAGTGATACCCGTAAACTCTTCGACGAGATAGAGATTCCGCTCATTCCTGTTCTTGCTTCTATGGAAAAGGAAGGTGTGCGGATAGATTCTTCGGTTTTGAACGAATATTCGGTGGAGCTTGAAAAAGAAGTACTTATAATTAAGGAAGAGATTTTCAGGGAAGCCGGAACAACGTTTAACATCTCTTCTCCAAAACAGCTGGGCGAAATCCTTTACGAACGGCTGAAGATCGTTGAAAAGCCCAGGCAGACCAAGACCAAGCAGAATTCAACGAGCGAGGATGTGCTGACTAAGCTTGAAGCAAAACATCCGATCATCAGCAAAATATTGGAATACCGGTCTTTGACAAAACTGAAGTCGACTTATGTGGATGTGCTTCCATTGTTGGTAAGCCCCCGTGATAACCGCATTCATACATCGTATAACCAGGCGGTTGCGGCTACAGGCAGACTGAGCTCCAATAATCCAAACCTTCAGAACATCCCTATCCGCACAGAGAAAGGGCGTGAAATCCGCAAAGCGTTTGTGCCCAGGAATGATAATTATATCTTGCTGAGCGCCGACTATTCCCAGATCGAACTTCGCATCATCGCATCGATGAGCGGGGATAAAAACATGATGGAGGCCTTTAAAAATGGCGAGGACATCCACCAGGCGACGGCTGCCAAGATTTACGGCATGAAGCTTTCTGAGGTGAGCAAGGACATGCGCAGGAATGCCAAAATGGTGAACTTCGGAATTATATACGGAATTTCAGCATTTGGTTTGTCAGAACGTTCAGGCATGTCGCGAAAAGAAGCTGCGGATGTGATAAAACAGTACTTTGAACAATACCCCGGGATCAGGGAGTATATGGATAATACCATCGCTTTTGCCCGGGCTAACGGTTTTGTGGAAACCCTTATGAAACGCAGGCGTTACCTTAGGGATATCCATTCGGGCAATGCCAACGTTCGCGGATTTGCCGAACGAAACGCCATCAATGCACCGGTTCAGGGTACAGCGGCCGATATGATAAAGATTGCCATGATCAGGATTTTTCATAAGTTTGAAGAGCAAAAACTAAGGTCGCGGATGATATTGCAGGTTCACGACGAACTTGTGTTTGATGTGCATAATTCTGAAGTTGAAGAAGTTAAAAATATAATTGAAATTGGAATGAAGAACGCGTTGCTGCTGGATGTACCTGTTGAGATTGACATGAATACAGGAGCGAACTGGTTGCTGGCGCATTAGAAATGGTGAAATGGTGAAATGGTGAGAATTAATTGTAGAAAATAAATGTAGGAATTTAATCTTCTTTTTATTTCACCATTTCTCCATTTCACCATTTCACCATTTCACCATTTCACCATTTCACCATTTCACCATTTCACCATTTCACCATTTCACCATTTCACCATTTAATAATACCCCCATGACCTACACCACCGACAAACGCATCGTCATGACCCTCGACGCAGGGGGCACCAACCTGGTATTTTCCGCCGTTCAGGCTGTAAAAGAGATCATTGACCCGATTACTCTTCCGGCCAGGGCCAATTCCCTGGAGGATATTCTGAAATCGATTATCAAGGGATTCCAGCTTGTGCAGAGCATGTTGCCGGAAAAAGCTTCGGCTATCTGCTTTGCCTTTCCCGGACCGGCCGATTATGAGAATGGGATCATCGGCGAACTGCAGAACCTGCCGTTTTTCAGGGGAGGCGTTGCCCTTGGACCTATGCTTCGGGAACAATTTGCCATGCCGGTTTTTATTCTCAACGACGGTGATCTGTTTGCCTATGGGGAGGCGATGTTCGGACTGCTTCCGCAGATCAATGCAAAGCTTCGTGCCTCGGGGAACCCCAAAGAATATAAAAATCTGCTGGGTGTTACTTTCGGGACCGGCTTCGGGGGCGGGATTGTGACGCGTAATGGATTGCTTTTTGGTGATAACTCTGCCGGCGGTGAGATCAACCGTTCCCGCAACCGTACTTTTAAAAACTGGGATGCGGAAGAAAGTGTAAGCATCAGGGGGCTTAAACGGGAGTATGCAAACAATTGCGGTTTGAATATTGGTTCCGTACCTGAACCTAAGGAGATTTTTGCAATAGGCATGGGGCAGAAACCGGGTCATAAAGAGGCAGCTGTCAATGCCTTCCTCTCTTTTGCAATTGACGCTGCCGACACAATAGCAAATGCGATAACACTTGTTGACGGGCTTGTGGTTATCGGGGGTGGCTTATCAGGGGCTTATCCCTTGTTTCTTCCCAAACTTGTTGAGGAGATGAACCTGCCTTTTGCCACGATGAGCGGACATCCCCTGCCCCGTCTTGAAACAGAAGTTTATAACCTCGAAGATCAGGAAGAACTGAAGAAATTCCTGATTTCAGGCTCCGGCAGGATACAGGTGCCTTTCTCTGAAACAACGGTGCAATATGACCCCGGAAAGAAAATCGGAGTAGGGATATCAAAGCTCGGAACTTCAGCCGCTGTTTCTCTAGGGGCCTACGCATTTGCACTTTCCCGCCTATAAGCAGACAAGATTAATGCCTTCATTAATCTGCTATCATAAAGGGCGCTTACCTAACCTTTCTATTACATTGGCTTGATTATCATTCTGTTAATTTTTCAATAAAAATTATTTATTTTTTTCATCCCATTGTTTTTCGGTTAAATTATCAATTATCTTTGTGCTGTAAAAAAATTATAATCTGATTACTAACTAAACAGGATCTAATATGAAAAAAGTACTTTTTACTATTGTTCTTTTGCTTGCACTGAGTTCAGTTTTTGCCCAGAAAACACCAAGGGTTATGGTTGCAACAGAAGATGGAACAGGCACGTGGTGCACATACTGCCCCGGTGCTGCCATGGGTTGTGATGACCTGCTTTCCAATGGAAAATTCGTTGGTGTTATTGCAAACCATAATGGCGATGCATATGCCAACACGTATTCCAACTTCAGAAATACCATGTGGGGTATCAATGGTTTTCCCACAGTAACATTTGATGGTGTGAGGGGAACTGTAGGTGGTAACCACAGCACTTCGATGTACAACACTTACCTTCCGAAATACGTTGCATGTATTGCAGATTCTTCACCGGTTAAGATGCATATGGCTGTTACTAACACCGGCCTTGCATACACTGCTGTTATTACCCTTGAAAAACTTACCACGATCACTTCAGCCAGCAACATTCTGTTCTTTTTTGTTACCCAGTCTCACATATCAGTGAACTGGCAGGGGCAGAACCACCTGGAGCATGTTAACCGCCTTATGTCACCCGATCAGAACGGAACTCCTGTTGACTTCAGCAGTGGCGATGTGCAGACTGTGACTCTTAATTTCACCATGAATGCTGCATGGCCCATTGCAGACTGTGAATTCATTGCATTTCTTCAAAATAAAGATGCCGGTCAGGGGTATATTGCTTCACCTGTTAAGAAATTTGCTGTTTACCAGTGTGTCAAGCAGGGAACTGTTGACCTGAATGTTGACTTTACTCCCAACGCTACCGAAATTAATCAGGGTGAGACAGTTACCTTTACAAACAATACTTCAGGCGGTTATATTGGCGTTCCTGAAACTTATGAATGGAATTTCCCCGGTGGAACTCCTGCTACTTCACAAGATAAAAACCCTGTGATTCTGTATGAACATGGTGGATTTTATGATGTTCAGCTCATCGTGAACCGTGGTGGCCAGATTGACACCCTCACCAGACCATCTTTTATTGTTGTGAAGTTCCCTGTTGGCCTCAGCGAACAGGCCGGAACCCAGGTTGCTGTATCCCCCAACCCCAGCCATGGCGAATTCAAAGTAAACTTCAATGTTGCTAAATCATTTGTTGCCGACCTCAGCATCGTCAATTCAGCCGGAAGGACTGTTTACAGCGAAAGCAATGTTACGGTAAACAATAACACGAGCAAAACCATCAGGACCAGCGGTCTTTCTGCAGGCGAGTATTTCCTCACTCTTCAGAACGGAGACTCCAAACTGGTTAAAAAGATCATCATTAATTAATCTGAAATCAAGACTTTAATCCTGAGAGGCCGTCATTTCTATGGCGGCCTCTTTTTATAACCCCTCAAGCAACTATCAGGACACATTCTCTGTCTTCTTCTTACTAAAATTACCACTATGAAAAAACTTATTCTGCTTGCGCTGATATCTCTCCTGAACCTATCCGTGTTTGCCGGAACCGTCACCAAAACCTATCACTTCGGCAAGGTCATTATTAAGAGCAACGGGAACTACCAGACACTTTCGTTCGAAAATACACTGTTGTCGGGCAATCCCGGTGAACCTATGATGCCCTGGGCCGCTGTATCGCTTATGCTGCCCCCGGGTGAATCTGCAACAGGTATTCAGATGCAAACATCAGGATTCGTGGAAATACAGGGATCTTTTCTGATACAGCCTCAACAGGATATCAGTCCGATTTCAAAAGGCAATAATGGGAAATTTCTGAAAAATGAAGCTGTTTACAGCTCCTCATCAACATATCCCCTTGTGAATACCGGGAATCTTAACACTTCCTGGCTTAACGGATATGCCTTTGCCCTTTGCACTTTTACTCCAATGGTATATTACCCTTCGCTTCAGAAAGCCGGATATTATTCAGAAATAACCATTACTATTACTACCGAAAAATCGGCTGCCTCGGCCGAAGCGCTGAAAAACCTTTCGCCATCCCTGAAAGTATTGAACAGGGTGCAGCAGTTTGCACAAAACCCTGATCTCATCAACCGTTATCCTCAGAAAAAAAGCGCCGCTACCGGGTATCAGGTCCTTATCGTCACAAAACAGGCTTTCTCGTCGGGGTTTGCTCCTCTCACTGCCCTGTATGATTCTCTGGGGATCACCTGGCAGATAGCTACCGTTGAAAATATCTCCGCCGCAATGAGTGGCGCCGACACCCAGGAAAAAATCAGGAATTTCATTCAGCAGGAATACCAGCAGAACGGCATTGAATATGCCATGCTTGGTGGCGATGTGGAAATTGTTCCACACCGTAATTTTTACTGTTCTGTACTTTCCGGTGGCAGTTATTATACAGCTTTTGATATCCCTTCCGACCTTTACTATTCGGGTATGGACGGCAATTACGATGCGAACAATAACGGCATTTATGCAGAAGTGGATGATGTTGCTGATCTGCTCCCCGATGTTTCTGTTGGAAGGCTTCCTTTCAGCACAGCTCAGGAACAAACCAACATCATTCATAAAACGATCTGGTACAGGGCTCATCAGAAGGCCAACGAACAGGCCCGGCCACTTCTGGCAGCTGAATTTATGGATCAGGGAACGATGACTTTCGGGCAGGATTATCTTGAACTGATGGTGAACGATCGTACCGACAACGGCTATTTCACCCATGGCATTCCTTCCGCCTCAAACTCTATCGACAGGTTGTACGATACTCTGACCAGCCCTGTAGGCCCTACTCTTTACGAATGGACTACTTCTGAACTGCTGGCGAGGATAAACAATGGCCCTTCGTTTATTCATCATGCCGGCCATGCTAATGAAGTTTATGTGATGAAGCTTTATATCAGCGATATCACCAATGCAAATTTCTTTGCCCTGAACGGGGTCACTCATAATTATACCTTGATGTATACTCACGGATGTGACTGTGGGGCTTTCGACGCCAACGACTGTATCGCCGAAAGGATGGTGCTGATCCAGAATTTCCTTGCCGGCGGTGTTTTCAATTCCAGATATGGGTGGTTTGACCAGGGGACTACCGAAGGTCCTTCGGCCCATCTGAACCGTGAATTCGTAAGCGCTTTGTATAACGACACCCTGGCTAACCAGATCCATGAACTGGGTTCAGCTCATCTGATGTCGAAGGTTAAAACTGCTCCATGGGTTACTGTTCCTAACGAATTTGAACCGGGAGCCCAACGCTGGTGTCATTATGATTGTAATGTACTTGGCGACCCCGTGCTTTGGGTGTTCACCGAGAATATCCCGGTAGGTATACAAGATAAATCACAGGAGGTCTCTCTTACAGTGTATCCGAATCCCTGCAGCGGCAAAGTCACCCTGAAATCCACTTCCATCAGGGCATCAAAAGTAAATCTCTCTTTGATTAATACCTTCGGACAGATTGTAGGAACCTGGGAAAATATGAATCTGTCTGACCCTCAGTCACTTACGCTTAGTCTGCCTCAGCTTCCTTCAGGCGTATACTCCCTTGAAGCTTATGGTCCTGATTTTAAAACAAACATTAAACTGATCATCAGATAAATCGCAAAACATGAAGAAACATTTATTTATTCTTGCCTCCCTGATTCTTACAGCATTTTCGCTGAGTGCAGAAAATTTTACATACAGCAACAGCTGGGGTAAACAGGGTTTTAACCTTATCCAGTCAAAATCGGATGTGATACAGCTAGTGTATTCCATTCAGAATTTCTCTGTCGACCCTGTGGTCATCAACGGACAATCCTTGAAAAAAGTGAACCTTCCGGGAAACTTTCTTTTCAATGATGCAGGCAAGCCTGACCTTCCCGGAACCGGACATTATCTTGCAATTCCCCAGGGCTCTGCTCCCCGTTTAAGGATTGTTGACTTTGAAATGGAAACCATTCATGGAGTCGATCTTGCATGGGCGCCCGAACTGCCCATGGATACCCAGAAAGACATGGTTTACAACAAAGACCAGCAGGTTTACAGCGCCAACGCTTTTTATCCTGAAAGCCCGGTACAGATCTCAGGAGTGGACCAGATTCGCGGTACCGACGTGGTTATCCTTGGAATCACACCCTTCCAGTACAACCCCGTTACAAAGGAACTAAAGGTGTACAGGAACATAAAGATCGATCTCACTTTCGAGGGAGGTAGCGGCAAATTTGGTAACGATGCTTTCCGCAGTCAGTACTGGGATCCTATCATGGCCGACAATATTCTGAATTTCTCAAGCCTTCCTTCAGTCAATTATACTGAAAGGATGCAGCAGATCAGAACATCAAAATCGTCTTCCTCCGATGAATGTGAATATATCATCATCAGCCCTAACGGACCTGATTTTCTGAGGTGGGCCGACAGTCTGAAGAACTGGCGTAACCAGCAGGGTATCCTCACCAAAGTTTTCTCTCTGGCTCAGGTTGGCGGAAATACCGAAGCTCTCATCAAAAGCTTTGTAAGCAATGCATACAACAACTGGACGATTAAACCTGTTGCCTGTTTGTTGCTTGGTGATTATGGAACGGATGCCTCCAAAAACATTACTTCACATCTTTATTCACATCCCGCAGGCTATCCCAATTTCGCTTCCGATAATTATTATTCTGACTTTACCGGCGACGAGATGCCTGACGTTGTTTTTGCCCGAATTGCCGCAAATGATTCGGTGCAGCTTCGTAAAATGGTTGGACGTCAACTGAATTTCGAGAGAAACCGTCCGGTCGATACAAGCTATTACAAACATCCTATTTCTGCTCTCGGATGGCAGGATGACCGCTGGTTCCAGCTTTGTTCTGAACTCGTTGGAGGGTTCTGGAAAAATAAACTCGGGAAACATGTAATCAGGATCAACGCTCTGGGTTCGCCGGCAAGTAACTATAACAGCGGCCCCTGGTCAACAGCTTCCAATACCAATACAGTGATGAATTATTTCGGCCCATCGGGTTTGAATTATATCCCAACCATCCCCGGCACTATCGGAGGATTTACAGGTGGGACTGCTACCATGATCAATGCCGCCATCAACAGCGGGTCATTCCTGTTACTTCACAGAGATCACGGATATTATTCAGGATGGGGAGAGCCAGCTTACGCCTCGGGTAACGTTAGTCAGTTAACCAATACCCTTCTTCCTTTTGTGTTCTCCATCAATTGCGAAACCGGCGCCTACCATAATCCTTCAGGTTGCCCTGCCGAATGTTTCCAGGAAGTCTTTCAGCGCCTTTATAAAAACGGTCACGATGCCGGCGCTCTTGGCCTGGTATGCCCGAGCGAAACTTCTTATTCTTTTGTAAATGATGTTTTCGTATGGGGAGCCTTCGATAATATGTGGCCTGAGTTTATGCCCTCATATGGTTCAAATCCCGCTTCCAGAGGCATCCTTCCTGCCTTTGCGAATGCTGCCGGAAAATATTTCCTGAAACAGTCCAGCTGGCCGTACAACACCAGCGACAAACAGGTTACATACCGTTTATTCCATATGCATGGCGATGCTTTTTTGCAGCTTGCCGATACTGTACCCATCAATCTGACAGTAAACCATGCCGATACCATTAGCATGGGTACCACAACTGTCAATATCACGGCTAACGACAGCGCTTTCATCGCCCTTTCGGTGAATAATGAGATCATTGCAACAGCTTTCGGAAGCGCTTCAGGCCCGGTATCAATTACCATTCCGGATCTCCCTGATGGAACACAGATCCTCGTCGTGGCCACAAAACAGGATTTTAACCGCCACACATCACATATTCTGGTACTGCAGCTGCCTCTTGCTGCTGAATTTACGGCCAGCGCTACCGAAGTTTGCGTCGGTTCTCCGCTTAACTTTACAGATCTTTCTACCGGTGCTCCTACCGCCTGGGAATGGACTTTACAGGGCGGCACACCGGCAACATCCACCGATCAGAACCCGGCAGGGGTAGTGTATGCCGCGGCTGGCTCTTACGATGTAAGCCTTACCGTCACAAAATCAGGCCAAAGCCCCAGCACTACAACAAAGACCGCCTATATCAATGTATATGAGCAGCCTGTTGCAGCCTTTACAAGCAGCGGATCCTATGCCGGTTCACCTACTTCATTCACCGATCAGACGGTCCACCCGGGATCCACTATTATTGGTTGGTTATGGAATTTCGGTGATCCTACATCCGGGTCCAGCAATACCTCTACCCAGCAGAACCCAACCCATACGTATTATGCACACGACACCTATGCCGTGACACTGCAAATTCAGACCACGGGCGGTTGTGTCGATTCAACAACGACTGATGTGGTTATAAATTTCCCGGTCAGTGTCAACGATATCAATGCCCTTGGTTTTGATATCTTCCCCAACCCCTCAAACGGTAAATTCACCATCACTTTCAATTCCCGTGCGGCTGTTGCGGTAACAATCAACGTGTTCAATTCACTGGGCACAACGCTGTATTCCGAAAAAGACCTTCAGGTCAATGGCCGATTCAGCAAGCTTGTTGACTTCACAGGGAAACCAGCAGGAATCTATTATATCAAGATCGAAAGCGAAGCCGGATCTGTCGTACGGAAACTGGTGCTCGGAAAGTAATTGAGAATATGTGTAACGTATTACCTGATAGGTGATACGTTACATTTTTTTGATAATAAGCTTATCTATTCGGTTTCCGTCGAGATCGACTATCTCGAACTCATAATCCATAAAAACGAATTTCTCACCCGGCTTGGGGATGCGTTTGAGAATGCTTATGGCAAGTCCGGCCAGGGTGTTGAATTTTATCCTTGACTTGTCGAAGCCCTGCAGGTTGAATTCATAAGCAAATTCGTAGAACGACATCTGTCCGTCGGCAAGCCAGCTGCCGTCGTCCCTGATATTAATCTGAGGCTCATCGGGATCAGGTTCGTTGAAATCACCTACAATTGCCTCAAGTATATCATTCAGCGTTACCATCCCTACAATCGAACCGTATTCATCGACCACCAGTCCGTAATGGATCTTGTTTTCCTTGAAAAGCTCCAGCGACTCATAGGCCGTAAGCGTTTCCAGAACCAGCTGTGCAGGCCGGGTATATTCCTTCAGATTCAAATCCGCATCGGGCTTGGAATGTAAAAAAAGATCCTTGATATACACCACCCCCAGAACATTGTCGAGATCATCGTGGCATACAGGGTATACCGAATGAACCTCTTCCCTCATTTTTTTCCATATCTCAGAAAGGTGTTCGTTCACATCGAGCCAGATGATATCTGAATAATGCGTCATAAGCGAAGCAATTTTCTGATCGCCAAGATGAAACACCCGTTCCACGATATCCTGCTCTATCTCCTGAACTTCCCCGTCGTCGGTGCCTTCCTGAACCATCGCACGAATCTCTTCTTCTGTAACTTTTGAATCGGCGGATGGCTTTATCCCAAGAATTCCGATAATCAGGTCGCTTAACCTGGTAAGCAGCCAAGTAACCGGTTGAATTACATACGAAATAGCGACAATAGGCCGTATCATTACTTTGGAAATGCCTTCGCTCTTGATAAGCCCGATACGTTTTGGCACAAGTTCTCCTATAAGCATAGATACCAGGGTTACAACCAATACGACCAGAGAAAGGGCAAGAGATTTTGCAACAGTTGCAGAAACACCCGAGGAGATCAGCAGTGACGCAACGCCCTCGGATATCCCGGCCCCGCTGAAAACCCCGGTAAGGATTCCAATCAGGGTAATGGCGATCTGAAAAGTAGAGAGGATGCGGGCCGGTTTATTGAGCTGGTCAAGAGCTACACGCGCTCCTTTATGCCCCGACTGGGCATCCATTTCGAGCCTCGTTTTCCTCGAAGAGACCATAGCGATCTCGGTCATCACGAAGACGCCGTTGATGAGGAAAAGAGCGAAGAGAATGAATATTTCTGCTATCATACCTTGAATGTTTGCCATCTGCCATCAGATATCAGATATCAGATATCAGATACATTTTCCAAAGATACGCATTCCCCGGGCAAAAATGTTCCGTACCTTTGTTTATGGTGATTCCCTGCAATATGAAGACCCTTTATCATATTATCATCCTGAGCTTGTTTTTCCTCCCGGCCGCCCTGGCCCAGAGGCTGTCAAGCCTTCCTGAAATAACTCCTGCCGGGAAAGGAATTGTAGTTCCTTATGCCGATAACATCAGTTACTGGAAAGAAATGCTGAGGCAGGGGTACGTGAAACCTCAGAAAATATTTCCGTGGACAGCTCCAAAACCCGTTTCCTCTCTGATCCACTCTGCAGCTCTGCCTGCTCAGGATTCGCCAGATGTGCCGGTCACCACGAATACAGAAGTTACCCAGAGCGAAAATTCTGTGTTCATCGACCCTGAGAATGAAGATAATGTACTGAATTCGAACAATTCTTCAGACTGGTACCAGTCTTATGTTCATCGCTCTTTTGGTGCAGATGCTTACCGGTCTTCCGATGCCGGACTGAGCTGGGGAGGTTCCTTTGAGGGAGCAGGAAAGACCAACAGCGGGGATCCGACAACGGCCATCAGCAGAAGCGGAAGATGGTATGTTGGCAAGATCAGCAATACGTTCGGGCAAACCGTGGCGTACAGCGACAACCATGGATTTACATGGCATGATGTGCTGGTAGCCGCGGGGCCAGTGAATGTTTACGGCCTGCTCGACAAGAACCATATGTGGATCGATAACTCTGTAGTCAGTCCGTTCCAGGGCAACGTGTATGTAGCATGGACCAATTTCATCAGCGGTTCGCCCGACACCAGCCAGGTAGAGGTTTCGGCCAGCAGCGACGGAGGGCTTCACTGGTTTGCCCCCTATGCCGTGAGCCGGGCCGTGAACGCCGGAAAGCTGAATCATGGGGTGAATATTACTACAGGACCAGCCGGTCAGGTTTATATGGCATGGGGCATCTATGATACCTGGCCCTCCGATGAAACCGCCATTGGTTTCACCAGCTCTTTCAACGGTGGCAGTATCTGGCAACCTTCCCGCCGCATCATTTCGAACATCAAAGGTATACGTAACAGCATGACATACAAAGCCATGCGGGTAAATTCTTTCCCAAGTATGGCGGTCGACCTCAGCAAGGGTCCGGGTCGCGGAACGCTATACCTGGTATGGGCCAATACGGGAACCCCGGGCATTAACACCGGCAGTGATATCAATGTTTATCTTATTAAGTCTGCGGATGACGGAGAAACATGGTCCGCGCCCGTGAAAGTAAACCAGGACACACCCGGCTTCGGCAAGGAACATTATTTTCCATGGATCACGGTCGACGCCGTTACCGGGGGCATTTGCGTGATCTATTATGACGACCGTAACGTATCGGCAACAGAAGCTGAAACCTGGGTTTCATATTCTTACGACGGCGGAAATAGTTTTACCGATTTCAGAGTGAGCGATGTTTCTTTTACCCCTTCGCCTATCCCCGGACTCGCTTTCAGCTATTTCGGTGATTACATTGGCATTCAGTCCCTGAACATGAAGGTCTACCCGGTATGGACCGATAACCGCTTACCCGGCGGACAAACCATGACCTGGACCTCTCCCTTCAACCTCGGTCCGGCGCCAGGCCAGTCCTGGGTGATGTATTATTCCAACGAGCTGGCCTCCATCGCAACAGGCATGACAAGCCTGCTTAGGTTCGGTGATTCCATTCATCTGAGCCTTGGAGTAAAAAATATCGGAGACCTTGCTGCCGCCGGTTTGACAGTAAAAGTAACATCGCCATCCCCCTATATCATCATGAGTGATTCAGTGGAACCCTATCCCTATATTGCTGCCGGCGGCACTCAGACGGTACAAAACGGATTTGCTTTCAGGGTTTCAGATACTATTCCCGACAACATCAAAGTGAGGTTCAACGTACGGGTAAGCAATGCCGACACGGCCTGGAACAGTCATTTTGCAGTGGAATCCCATGCTCCCGCACTGAACATTCTCAGCCTGCATATATATGATACAGCCGGAGGGAACCGAAACGGCAGGTTCGACCCCGGCGAAACCGATGATGTGATGGTACGTCTAAGCAATGCCGGTGATTATCCTTGCCCGGAAGCCTATGGCAAACTGCTCGCCAGCTCTCCTTATCTTGAATTAATTAACGACTCGGTTTTTGCCGGTACCCTCAATCCCCTTCAGTTTACCGACCTGCATTACACCGTTAAAGTGAGCGACTCGGCCCCGACTTCTTCAGGCGCCGCTATGAATGTCGCGGCTGGAAGCGGAAAATACATCCGCCATGCCGCTTTTTATGGTATCATCGGGATGGTAGTGGAAGACTGGGAGTCTGATTCATTCACAAAATTTCCCTGGCTTGCCGGGGGTAACGCTGCATGGAACATCAGCAGCATTAACCCTTATGAAGGATCGTTCTGTGCAGTGTCGGGGGTGATCAGCGACCAGCAAAGCTCTCAGCTGGCTGTGACGTATACTTCGGCTATGGCCGACAGCATAAGTTTCTACTACCGTACTTCGACTGAACTTGATTATGATTTCCTGAATTTTTATATCGATAATACGTTGCAGGGGCAATGGTCGGGCGTAAATGACTGGTCCAGAGTCGCCTTCGCTGTTGCAATTGGAACGCATACATACAAATGGGTTTATGTGAAAGATGAATTTTCGGGCGGGGGATCTGATCAGGCGGGACTTGATTTTATCGTATTCCCTACTCCCCTTGTACCTGAGATCACCAACGTAAGAGATGCATCCATTTGTGCCGGTACCAGCTTTACACTACAGGCTGAGGCGGCCCTGTACGACTCCCTCAGGTGGTTTACATACGGCGACGGCAGCTTCAGCAATTCCTCAGACCTCCGTCCGGTTTATACACCTGGAAGTCAGGATATTATTCAGGGCAGCGCCGCGCTAAGGCTTACAGCTTACAGCAGGTATGGCCGCGGCATCAAAACAATGAAGCTCACCATCGCAGGCCTTCCGCTGGCAGAGATTACCGTGTTTCCCCGGGATACCGCCTGCCACTGGCAGACGATCAGGCTCAGGGCCGACACCGCCGGCATAGATTCATACCTCTGGACGCCAGGGAATCTCACAACACCCGAGGTGATCGTTGATACTGCTCTTGCCGGGGGCATCGGGACAAAGCTCTTCCGCCTTAAAACAGGAAATCGATCCGGTTGTTTTAAATCAGACTCAGTCTGGATTACTTTCATTAACTGCCTTGGCATAGGAGGCACGCCAGAGAGTTTTGCAATAAACATCTACCCTAACCCATCACCAGGAGATTGCACTCTCGAAATTTTTGCACCGCTTACCGAATTTATAGGTATTTCAGTAGAAGACCTTCAACAGAAAATAGTTTTCGAAGAAAATAATGTTAGGGTTTCAGGCCGGATGATTAAATCGTTTAACTTTGTAAAACTTCCTTCCGGAATGTATATGCTGAAAATACACAGAAAGGACGGAATTTTCTCCAGAAAACTAATGATCAGCAGGTGATGAAAAAGATACTGCCGGTAATTCTTCTTTTTGCAATGCTTTTCAACACGGCCGGTTATTTTATTGTTTACGAATTCAACCGCTACCTGATTCGCCGGGAATTTACCAGCCTGATACGGCATGGCTGTTTTGACCGGGATATTACTGTGATTTCGATTTACAATCCTGGTGCAGACCCTGCATTCCGCCGCGTGGAAGACAGCGAAATCGTATACCACGGAAATCTCTATGACGTTGCAAAGGAAGTTCATAAAGGGAATACCGTGGTTTTTTACTGTATCCATGACCAGAAAGAACAGCAGCTTATTGCAGGCATGAAAAGAACCCATCAGAATAAAAAAGCCCTTAATCTTCTTCAGCATCTTGTAACCATCGCTTTGCCTGCTGCAAGCCCGGGTACTCATCCGCAGGAAACAAAAACATTATCCTACCCTTTATTGAGCGAGCATTATACCGGTAACACGGTAATCCCATTCGCTCCCCCTCCTGAGAATACCTGAGTCTTACATTCCCTTCGCGGTTTGATTTTATAACCTATCCGATGCTGTTGAATGCTTCCGGAAAGGGAATTGAATTTTTTCCGGGGAAATCATGGCTGATTCTTTTACTAATACCTATCTAAAAACAAACAAATGAAAGCAAGACTTATGATAAGCTTGTTCCTTTTGACTGCGCTTGCATTCAGAGGGACAGGACAAAACAACGACAACAAGGCAGTGGTTCGCGACACGATCAAGCTCGACGAAGTGGTGGTGCAGGCTATGAGATCAGTCACGCCGATGAAGGAGCTGCCGGCTGCGATTTCGGTGATCTCGCAGGGGCAGCTGCTCGAATTCAGCAAGACCATTGCTCCCGACGAGGCCCTAAGGCTGGTGCCGGGTGTCAAGGTTGAAAATGGGACAGATGGATCGAGGGTTCATCTTTATATACGCGGACAGGGGATTTTATCGGAGAGCGGGTTCAGGGGGATACAGGTGCTGATCGACGGTATTCCCGTGAATGACCCGGGTGGGTATTGCCCCGACCTGTATGATGTGGACTGGGGAGTGGTGAAGAAAGTCGAGGTGGTTCGCGGGCTGGCGGCTTCCTTGTATGGAGCCAATGCCACGGGGGGTATCATCAACATTATCAGTAATAACGGTGGAGCGAAACCCGTTAACACTACTTTATCCTTTTCGGCCGGTTCCTATGGTTTCTGGAAGGCTCTGGGACAGGTCGACGGGACCAGCGACAAGATCGATTACAGGGTATCGTACTCCCATACCCAGGGACACGGATACCGTGCACACCAGTCGTTCATGTCGGATAACTTCAGTGAAAAAGTGAATTGGACTCCCACGAATAAAATAAAGATCACTCAGCTGCTCACTTACACGGGGTATTTTAACCAGAACTCCGAAGGGATTAACATGTACCGTTACGAGACTTTCGGCCCCAGGGCAGCAAATACCGATGCCGTACCTTACAATGAGTTCCAGACAACCAACAGGCTTACTGGTGCCTTGCTCGGGAAGTTCGATATCACAAAAAACCAGGATCTTCAGGTTAAAGCTTTCTTCAGGACCAACAGTTACCGGGAGACTTCGAACAACGGCGACGACTACAAGCCCTATCTCACTATGGGGGCTTCAGGCCAGTATGATCTTAACTTCGGCAAAGAGAACCTGAGAAACCATTTCAGTGTTGGCGTTGATTACCAGACTCAGACTGTTACTGAGCATATGTTCGCTGTTCCTCCCGGGAACCAGAGAGATTCGAACAGGGTTGACTCGTACTGGAGCCGGCAGTGCTTTGACCAGAGCAACATCCTCATCAACCAGATCATCAACCAGCAGAGCCTCGGAGTGTTTCTGATCGACAAGCTGGATATCGCACGCAAGCTTTATGCCCTGCTGAACCTTCGTTACGATTATGTTTACAGCAGTCTGCAGAATAACATCCCGGTTCCCGATTCCTTATCCCCATCGGGCAACAGGACCTTTCAGAAGCCGACCTGGCGTATCGGGCTGGCCTATGATATTTTCAGGGCCTTTAATATTTACGCCAATTACGGGACCGGTTTCCTTACACCTTCGAATGATGAGCTGTACAACAATCCTCAGGCCTACGGAGGGTTTAACAACCTCATCAAGCCCACCACATCACAGGGATTTGAATTCGGAGCCAGGGGTGATGTAGGAAATTTTCTGCATTATGATGTGACGGCTTATGACATTTTTTCTGATAATGAATTCTACCGTTACAGCATTGCCTCAAGGGGCAATAACTCGGCATTTTTCGGGAATATGGGAAAAAGTACCAAATGGGGTATTGAGACTTTCGTGTCGTACTCTCCGGTAAAGAATATCATGATCGACGCGGCATACACCTATTCACATTTCACTTATACCTCACCTGATTCGGTGGCCGGTCATTTTATGCCAAATTCGCCCGAGAATATGCTTTACGCAGAAGTGTCGTACAGTTTTCTGAAGCATTTCAAAGTCGCCGTGGCTTCCCAGTGGCAGTCGAAATTCTGTATCCAGGTCGACGATTCGATCTATAATCATTATACGATCGGCAAGACCTATTACCAGCCTGGAAGCGTGCAGAGCTCATGGGTAAAGGGGTACAACATCTTCAATCTCGATATGCATTATGCCTGGAAACTGGGCTGGCTGAGTGGAGACCTGAGCCTGTACGTTAAGAATGTTTTCGACACACAGTATTTCGGGTTTACCGAACCCAATAACGGACCGGATTACAATTCATACCAGCCGGCTCCGGGAAGGGAATTCTTTGTGAACCTGAGGTTAAACTTATAAGAAGAAAATCGCAACTCCTCCAACAGCGAGTAAAGCTCCAATGAATTCTTTTAGGGTAATTTTTTCCTTGTAGAGTATCATTGACGCTGGGATGATCAGCACCGGGACTATAGCCATGATGGTTGAAGCTACACCTGTACTGGCGTATCTGATGGCGATCAGGGAGAAGGAGACCCCCAGGAAAGGCCCGAAGAAAGCGCCGATGGAGAGCAGGATCATCGGTTTTACCTGGACTACGCCGCGCATCACATCTTTCCATTTGCCCATGAACGAATAGATCAGGGCGAAGCCTGCTGTCCCGGCCATCACCCTGATCTGGGTGGAGGCAAAAGTGTCGAGGCCCTGCATACCTATTTTACTCAGAACCAGTCCTAAAGACTGGCCCAGGGCCCCTCCGAAAGCCAGCAGCAAACCCCAAACGGGATAGGAAAATTTCAGGACGTTCCGCACTCCGCCCTTAGTGTTGTTGCCATTACGGCGCAACACCACGAGTGCAATACCGTTCATTGTCACGGCCATTCCGATCCAGCTCATAAGGCTCAGCTTTTCCCCGAGTGCCAGCCATGCGAAAAGAGCTGCCATTGGCGGTGCCAGCGCCATCATCAGCATTGAGACTCTTGCGCCTATGAGCACGAATGAACGGAACAGGCATAGATCGCCGAAGGTAAACCCGATGAGTCCCGACAGGGAAAGCCAGAGCCAGTTATGCAAGCCGGCATCGGTGGGAAAGAGATATCCGCGGTAAAAAAAAACAAAGATGCTGAGGAAAGTAAAGCCTACTATCAGCCTCAGTATATTGACTACCATAGAGCCAATTTTGCGGCTTGCAGCTTCAAAAGTCAGAGCGGTGACAGTCCAGAAAAAGGCAGTAAGCAGGGCGGCAAATTCTCCGGTATGGTGCATAAATAAAGATTTAATGACCGGCAAGCCAGCTTTCGGGGTTCTGTATCATCTTGCCTTTCCATATCTCGAAATGCAGTTCTGTCTTCTGTTCATCGGCATTCGTATGGACTTTCCCTATAGGCTGCCGGGTTGTAACTTCCTGGCCTTCCTTCACGTTAACTACTTCGAGGTTTGAATACACGCTGAGGTATTCTCCGTGCCTGACGATGACCACATTGTTCAGGTTAGGGAACGACATGATTTTACTGACTTTCCCGTTAAAGACCGCTTTCACCAGGGAGTTTGGCTGGGTGGTGATATCCACGCCATTATTTTTAATTTTTACCCGTTCAAGAACAGGGTGAGGGTGTTCACCGAAGGTACCTGAGATAAACCCCCGGTCGCAGGGCCAGGGCAGCCTTCCCCTGTTTGAAGCAAAGGAACTGGAAAGGGTACGTTCAGAAGGCGTCATTTCGTAGGTAGCCGGACCCTGAATGATATGACCCGGAGGCTTCTTCTCTCCACCTTCGGTAGTACGCATCCGTTCCTCCGAAGCCCTGATTTCGGCAGCAATGAGTCTCTCGATCTCGTATTGCAGCCTGGCCGCAGCCTGCTGCTTGGTTTTGAGGGTGGAAACCAGCTGTTTCTCCTTGCCCGAAAGTTCTTTGACCGTGTTTGCTTTTTCCTGTTTTTCCAAATCCAGTTTCACCTTTTCTTTTTGCTGAGTCTCAAACAGGCTGAGTTTTTCCTGTTTCTTTGCTTCCATATCTTTTCGCTGACTGTCGATAACATGGGTCGTGTTTTCAATACGTTCGGCCTGTTTGCGTCTGGATTCCGAATATTGCTGGTAATACTTCATGCGCTGCCAGGCCTGGTTGAAATCGCGGGACGCAAAAATGAACATGAGTTTATTGCGGCCGCTCATACCGCGGTAAGCGTGGTAGATCATCCTGGCATATTCAGCCTTAAGGGCGTTGAGCTGCTTCGACATACGGTCGAGTTCAACATTTTCGACCTGGATATTCATGTCGATCTGCGAAAGCTCCCCGTTGATGGCAGCGATAAGAGCTTCGCGGCTGCGTATCCTCTGGTTCAGTATCTTCAGTTTCTCCATCGACACCTGTTTCGAAGCCTTGGTCTTTTCGAGCAGCTCGGTTGTATACCGGATTTCATCCTCAAGCTGCCTCTTGGTCTTCTGCAGTTTCTCTTTATCTAATTGCCCCAATGCCGCAACAGAAAAAAGAAAGATCAGGATCAGTGGTAAACCGACAAGAATTGATTTCCGGCAGATATTCCTGATCCTCATTCTGTTTGAATAAATTATTTATTGAAGCTGTGTATATCCCGAAGGGATCCTGAAAGGGAACTGAAGGGGCACATCCACACTGATTTTTGAAAAGGAGGCCTTGACCTTGATCGTATTATCAGCCCGTATAGTCACATTGAGGTTTTTGGGGAAAAGCTGTCCGCCGATATTCTCAAATTCACCATAACTTGCCTCCAGTTTGATCATTTCGTTTGAAATCTCCTTAACATCAGCTTCGGTGATCTTAAAAGTTTCCGAATCAAGCCATATATTCTGGATGAATGCCCTGACACTTTCGCGGCTGTCCTTCACATATTTTTTAAGCTTTGTACGAGCCGCGGTAGAAAGTTTGTAGCTGTTATTGTCGATACTGGCCCTGAATTTCCCGTCCTCGTAGAACTGCAGATCATTACCCAGCAGATAGGCCTGCAAAATATCAAAGTCAATATTGGTTTTAAGAAACCGATTCACGGCTTCATAATTTCCGACATAATACGTGTTGCTGAGTTTGTTGATCATCTTTACCGAATCCTGGGTGATGATCAGTCGTACCGCTTCAATACCCAGTCCGGGAGTGAGCGAAAGCCATATCACGCTATCTTTTTTTATCCGTAGCTGCCCGTTAAAAGAGGTGCTTTTTTTCTGATTTTTGTATTCGGCCGAGAATTTGCCCATGAAATACGTGTATTTCAGCTCGTGCTCTTTAAGTTTTTTAAAGAGGTAGTCGGCTCCCTCTTCTTTGATAGGCGCTTTGATCGCCTTCCTTGCAGGGCTGCAGGACACCGCAAATAACATAAGCAAAATGGCAGGTACTGAGATGTATCCAATCGTAAAGCCACTGAAATTTTTCATTCTATTCAATTAATTTTTTTTCATTTATTTTCCTGGTCAGAAATTCCGACCCCTCTCCCTTTGTTTTGGCTTTGTTCCAGTACTCCAGGGCCTTTTCAGGTTCACCAAGTTTGTACAGCACATCTCCGTAGTGTTCGAGCACTTCGCTACTTACATTCTCCCGGTCTTCGAGGGCCTTTTCGATCCACTTCTTCGCCTCGTCCATTTTTCCCAGCTTATAAAGCACCCAGCCATAGGTATCTTCGAAGGAAGAATTTGCCGTATCAAGTTCATTCGCCTTCAGAGCCATTTTCTCAGCCTTTTCGAGATCCTGACCCCTCACAGAAAGGTAATAGGCATAGTTGTTCAGGACATAGGGATTGTTCTCTTTGGCTTTTAATGATTTATCGTAGGCCTTATCCGATTCCCCTGCATTTTTCAGAGAATGCCAGGCATCGCCCAGATACATATAGAACTGCGATAAAAAATCATCGTTATTAACTACCAGCCTTACTCCCCTGTCGAGTATCTTAACGGCCTCTTCATATTTTTTCATCTGGATGGCGCTGAGGCCATTGAACAGGTAAAGTACACTCTGTTCAGGAAAAAGTTCAATCGCTTTCCGGCTAAGATCGTAAACGGTCTGGTATTCGTTAAGCTGAAGTTCCAGACGTAACAGCTCCTCCCAGACAATGAACTTGCTTGAATCGAGACTGATCACTTTCATAAAAGCATCTTTTGCCTCAGCATACTTTTTATCCTGTGAAAGAAGGTCGCCATAGATTGACCATGCCTTCGGATTATCGGGATGAGCCGAAATCATGATCCGCGAAAGTTCAAACGCCTGCTCCTTAAGCTGGTCGTAGATCTGATTGATAGTATAGAATGATAGCAGGATAGTCACTTTGGTATCCACGTCAAGGTTTGGGTTGGCAAAGCCCAGTTTGAGTTCCTCAAATGCCTTTTCCTTATTCCCCGTTTTTCGGTAGTAATCGGCCAGAGACATGTGAATATAGGGGTCGCCAGGATTTTTCTCTGCAACTTTTTTATAAATTTCAAGAGCTTTGGCCTGCTGGTTATTCCCCATGTAAAATTCGGCCAGCATAGAGAGATAGCGGGAATCATCGGGAAACGCTGTGATCAGGTTTTTCAGTTCATTTTCGGCTTTTTCCAGGTTGCCCAGATGGAGATAGATCTTCTCCTTTTCAAGTGATATCTCCTCGTTGATCCCGGCCTTTTCCTCGATCACATCATAGGTCTTGGCCGCATTCTTTTCATCGCCAACCATGAGGTATAAAGCGGCAAGCTGGAAACAGTAATCCAGTTCGCCGGGATATTTCTGAACCAGCTTTTCATAGATGCCAAGCGCTTCTTTCTCTTTCTTACTAAGCTGGCATACTTCGGCAAAAAAAATCTGAAAATATTTATTTTCGGGATCAAGGCGGATGGCATCCTGCATCAGCTCATAGGCTTCTTTGTTATTCCCGCGGGCTGCATACAGTCTGGCCAGTTCAAATTTTCCGGCAGGATCGTCGGGATAGCGATCGATGTAGTAAGTGAACATCTGCCCGGCTTTTTCAGTATTTCCAAGCAGAGCTTCCTTCTTGGCATCGATAAGCATAGCCGGATTCTCGTCTGCAACCACCTGTGGCGCACTAAACGACGGAGATGCTATAAGTAAGAGTAGATATGCTATTATAAGTGTCTTGATGTTCATTCGGTTGTCTTTGTTCAATGCTAAATGGTGAAATGGTGAAATGGTGAAATGGTGAAATGGCGAAATTCATTCCTTCTCTCATTTATGTCCCGTTGATCCAAATCCTCCTGCACCGCGGCTTGTTTCTTCGAGCTCTTCCACCTGCATCCATTCGGCCTGCTCATGGGCAGCGATGATCATCTGAGCGATCCGGTCGCCATCCTTCACCACGAAATCCTCATTGGATAGATTTACAAGAATTACTTTAACCTCTCCACGGTAATCGGCATCGATAGTGCCGGGTGTATTGAGCACTGTAACGCCTTTTTTAATAGCAAGCCCGCTGCGTGGTCTCACCTGGGCTTCGAATCCGGGAGGAATTTCGATAAATAATCCTGTAGGGACCAAAGCTCTTCCGAGTGGTTTCAAAACGATATCCTGTGGAACAAACGCCCTCAGGTCCATCCCTGCTGATGCAGAAGTTTCATAGGCCGGCAGGGGATGGTGGGAAGTGTTGACAATCCTGATTTTCATAGGGAAATCTGATGTACAAAGGTAACAAAAAACTCAATCGGAGACCTTTACCCCACCTGGCTTTTCAAGAAAAAAGGCCGTCAGCAGAAAAACAGAAAGCAAGCCGGTGTGAAGGAGGATGCGGGATGCGGGATGCGGGATATTGGTGTAAACGCTGATCAGATAGAGCAGAAGTGCGAGGCCGGCATAGCCTGCTGCTTTCCAGATCCTGTATGGCACTGGATAATATTTCTGTCCCAAAAGGTAAGCCACGACCATCATACTTCCGTAGCAGATGAATGTGGCCCAGGCCGATCCGACATAACCATGGAGGAGGTGGCCGGGGCCCAGGGGGATCCACCAGAAGTTAAGCGACAGGGTGATGACAGCACCCATCAGCGAGAGCCAGGCTCCCCAGATTGTTTTCCCGGTAAGCTTGTACCAGATCGAAAGGTTGTAGTATATGCCCAGGAAAATGTTGGCGAACATCAGAACAGGGATGACCTCTTTGCCAACCCAGTATTTCTTGTCGATGAGATGCAGGAAAACATCATCCAGAAAAAGCATGGTCACCAGGAAGGTTGTAAGGACCGCAATGATGAAATAATCCATGATCCTGGCGTAAGTCTGGCCTGAATCTTTTTCTTTGGCATGGGCAAAAAAGAAAGGTTCCGCGGCAAAGCGATAGGCCTGAACAAACAAGGTGATCAGTATGGATATTTTATAGCAGGCGCTGTAAATTCCAACCTGGGCTTCGCTAAGATCGGTCGAAAGCGGCAGCAGATATCTCAGCATCAGCCTGTCGAGGGTTTCATTGACCATCCCGGCAAGTCCGGCAAATAACAAGGGAAACGCGTAAACCAGCATACGCTTCCACAGTTCGGTATGCATCTTCCACTTCATGTTCATGATCATGGGAACAAGGAGGGCGAGGGTAATAAAGCTGGCGGCGACGTTTGCAATGAACACGTATTCAATTCCCCAGTCGGGACGGTAAATCAGTCGCAGCATAGCATGCAGGGAAGGGAAGCTGTTCCACAGATACGGGCAAAGCAGAATAAAAAACAGGGTCAGCCCTATATTCGTGAAGATGTTGATCATTTTAAGGGTAGCGAAGCGGCCTGCCTTATTCTGTGAGCGCAGCCTTGCAAAAGGGATGGCGACCAGGGCATCGAGCCCGAGAATCCATGCAAACCAGATCACGTATTTTGACTGACCGGGGTAATCGATCCATCCGGCAATGGTTCCCGAAAAAATGCTTGCAAGGAATATGAATGAACCTGAAGTAATCAGCAGCGAAAGCATACCGGTGCTGAACACACTGTCTTTGTTTTCTTCCTTCTCGCTGAACCGGAAAAAAGCCGTCTCCATTCCATACGTAATCACCACCATGAGGAAGGAGGCATAGGCATAAAACACACTGATAGTTCCGTACTGTGCCGGAGAAAAGACCCTGGTTAGCAGAATGACCATCAGGTATTGCAGAAACCGGCCCAGGATCGTGGGTATTCCGTAGACAGCGGTTTGAGAGGCAAGACGTCTGATTGATGACATTTTTTTTCAGATAACGGATAACGGATAATGGATAACGGATAACAGATGGCAGATGGCATCCATCATCTGACGCTAACCTCCAAGTGTCCAAAATTAATCATATTTTTGGGCTGACAAATAAACGATGGCAAAATCAAAATATTACGTCGTCTGGAACGGCCGTAAACCCGGGATCTACGAGGGATGGGATAAATGCAGGGATCAGGTTGCAGGATTTACCGGGGCGAAGTTCAAAGGCTTTCCCACGGCCGACCTGGCCCGAGGCGCTCTGAACTACGATCCCCGGAAGTACATGGAGAAAGGACTTCAGACGCCGAAAAAGATCATCTGTAAAAATCCCCTGGTTGGTGAACCCATTGCCGACAGTATTTGTGTCGACGCGGCTTGCAGCGGTAACCCCGGGGTTCTCGAATACCGAGGGGTTGATACCGCTTCAGGTGCAGAGTTGTTCAAGGTCGGGCCTTTCCCCCAGGGTACGGTGAACATAGGTGAGTTCCTTGCCGTTGTGCATGCACTTGCATATCTGAAACAAAGAGGTTCAGACTGGCCCATCTATTCTGATTCCCGCACGGCTCTTGCCTGGCTCAGAAAAAGAGCCATCAACACCAAACTCGAAGTTTCAGATAAAAACAGGGAACTGTTTAAGCTGGTCGACCGGGCTGTTTTCTGGATCAGAAACAACAGCTGGAAAAATCCCGTACTGAAATGGGAAACCGAATACTGGGGGGAGATTCCTGCTGATTTTGGCAGAAAATGAACTGATATCAGATATCAGATAAAGTCGGATAAAACGCATCGGGGATATGACTGATTTCAGTACCCTTATCATCCGCAATTACTGAAACAACATCGAACCTCACTTCTCCCTGGAATTGTCTGTATTTCACTAATGCATTTGCAGCCCTGATCAGCAGCTTTTGTTTTGCAGGTGTGACCCATTTCGCCGGCTCTCCATAATACCTTGTGTTCCGTGTTTTAACTTCTACAATTACAAGAACCCCTTTCTCTGTGGCAACAATATCAATTTCGGCCTTCCCTGCCCGGAAGTTGCGTGCCAGGATCTTCATACCTTTCGCAAGAAGGTAATCTGCAGCAAGGGCTTCGCCTTTTTTTCCGAGGTCGTAGGACCTACTCATTCAACATTCGATATTCGTTGTTCAACATTCGATATTCATTTTATTAAAACCCCAGCTCTACTTCTTCCTCAACAATCATCTTCACCTTTCGCCCCATGATCAGCGCGAGGTTTTCGGGGCCATGGCCTGAGGGGAAATCAAAGCAAACCGGGTACTTGTATTCTTTTACCGCATCGGCAATGATCTGCTGTGACGTTTTGCCAAAGGGAATCGTGTTGTCTTTCATGCCTTGCATACTGCCCACGATAAGGCCTTTGAGCTCTCTGAGCATTCCGGCCCGTTTCAGGTTCATCATCATGCGGTCGACATGATACAAATATTCATCGACATCCTCAATAAACAAAATCTTTCCTTTGGTATCGATCTGGGAATGCGAGCCCATAAGACTGCAGAGTATCGAAAGGTTGCCTCCCGTGAGTATGCCTTCCGCGAGTCCGCAACGGTCATATGATGTGGCTTTTTTCGAATAGGCCAGGGATTCTCCGATCAAAGCTTTCCGCAGTGTTTCTATTGAAGCATTGTCAAAGTGGTTTTCGGTCATATTCAGGGGCATCGTGGCGTGCAGGGTCTCGATGCCGAAATGTCTGTGAATATGGGAATGCATCACCGTAATATCGCTGTAGCCCACAATCCATTTGGGGTGGCTCAGAAATCCTGTGAAATCGAGGCGGTCGATGATCCTCACGCTGCCATACCCTCCCCGGGCACAGATGATCGCCCGTATCGATTGATCATCGAGCATGGTCTGGAAGTCCTTCGTCCTCTGGGCATCAGTACCGGCAAACTGGTCTTCGCTATTGAAGACATAGGTCCCGAGGATCACTTCAAGCTCCCATTTCCGGAATAGCTTCATAGCCAGGTGCAGCTCATCAAATGAGACCGCCCGCGCCGGGGAAACAATGGCGATCCTGTCGCCTCTCTGGAGGTAAGGTGGCTGAATCATATTCGCAAAAGTAAGAAATTGATTTGTATCTTTGTGGTCTGTTTTACTGATGATGGAACGACCGGATTATAAACGCTATACTGTAACTTCTGCACTTCCCTACGCTAACGGTCCAATTCATATTGGCCACCTGGCCGGGGTCTACGTGCCCGCCGATATTTTTGTTCGTTTTCTGCGGATGAACGGGGAGGATGTGATCTTTATCGGGGGTTCCGATGAACACGGGGTCCCGATCACCATCAAGGCCTTGCAGCAGGGGATTCATTCCCAGCAGGTAGTTGATAAATTCCATGGCATCATCAAGCAGTCTTTTGAGGACTTCGGCATCACATTCGACATCTATTCACGCACATCCAACCCCATACATCATGAAACGGCCTCGGCATTCTTTAAAAAGATGTATGATGCAGGGCAGTTTATAGAGAAAGTTTCTCAGCAGTATTATGATGAAGCAACCGGCCATTTCCTGGCCGACCGGTATATCACCGGAACCTGTCCGCACTGCCAGTACGACAAAGCATATGGTGATCAATGCGAGAGATGTGGCACTTCTCTGAATGCCACCGACCTCATCAACCCGAAATCGGTATTAAGCGGAAATGCACCTGTGCTGAGGGAAACCCGGCATTGGTTCCTGCCTCTCGACCATTACGAGCCATGGCTCAGGGAATGGATCCTTGAAGGCCATAAGGAGGACTGGAAAACCAATGTTTACGGACAGTGTAAGTCATGGATCGATCAGGGCCTTCAGCCCCGGGCCGTGACCCGCGACCTTGACTGGGGGGTGAAAGTGCCTGTAGATGGAGCCGATGGCAAGGTACTTTATGTATGGTTTGATGCCCCTATAGGGTATATTTCGGCAACCCGCGAGCTGAGGCCTGATTGGGAAAAATACTGGAAGGACAAGGAAACCAAGCTGGTTCATTTTATCGGCAAGGACAATATCGTGTTCCATTGTATTATTTTCCCGGCCATGTTAAAGGCCGAAGGCACGTATATCCTTCCCGACAATGTGCCCGCCAATGAATTTCTGAACCTGGAAGGCGACAAGATCTCTACTTCCAGAAACTGGGCCGTTTGGCTGCATGAATATTTGCAGGAATTCCCCGGCAAACAGGATGTGCTGCGTTATGTGCTCACGGCGAATGCCCCTGAGACGAAGGACAATGACTTCACCTGGAAGGATTTTCAGGCTAAAAACAACAATGAACTGGTAGCTATTCTGGGGAATTTCGTGAACCGGACCATGGTGCTTACCCATAAATATTTCGAAGGCCTTGTGCCTCAGCAGGGAGAACTTACACCCGGAGATCTGGCCGTGCTTCATGAGATGAAGCAGATCCCTTCGCGCATTGCAATAAGCCTTTATGCCTACCGTTTCCGCGAGGCCCTGGCCGAGATGATGAATCTGGCGAGGCTTGGTAACAAATACCTCACCGATAACGAACCCTGGAAACTTTATCCTGCCGATAAGGTTAGGGTGGCAACCGTGTTACATATTTCCCTGCAGATCTGCGCCGAATTATCAATTATTGCAGAACCGTTTTTGCCGTTCTCTGCAGCCAAGATCAGACATACTTTAAATCTGTCGCGGTATCCCTGGAAGGATGCCTTGCTTTGTAACTGGATGGAACCCGGGCAGAAGCTCAATCCGCCGGAATTATTATTCGAAAAAATAGATGACGAAACCATTCAGAAACAGGTTCAAAAGCTTATGGACACGAAAGCTGAAAATGCATCAGCCCAGGCAGTGACGGGTCTCAAACCCGCGAAGCCGGAAATCATCTACGAGGATTTCACGAAGATGGACATACGTGCCGGGACCATACTGGAAGCAGAAAAAGTTGCCAAGACCGACAAACTCCTGAAACTGAAGATCGATACCGGCATTGACCATCGCACGGTGGTATCAGGCATTGCAGCCTATTTCAAACCCGAAGATATTATCGGAAAACGGGTGAGTATCCTGGTTAACCTTGCGCCCCGCAAACTCAAGGGGATTGACTCACAGGGTATGATTCTGATGGCCGAAAATACCGATGGGACTTTATTTTTTGTCACTCCGGATGAGGGAGTCCAAAACGGAGGCGATATAAAATAATCAGCTTATGACCCGTATCCTGTTTGTCGATGACGACCTTTCGTTAGCAGAAGAAATGAAGTTCCTTTTGGAGGAAACCGGGTTTGAGGTGACTACTGCCAATGACGGGGAGGAAGCATTCCGCATTGCCAGGGAAAAGGAGTTTGATATTGTTATTACGGATATACTGCTGATCAAGAGCCATGGAGCAGACGTTATACTTCATATGCGCCAATTTCATCCATCTGTTAAGATCCTTACAATCAGCGGAGGCGGCTGGGCTTCGGCTCAGTTTCATCTTGATTCAGCCCGTTTATTAGGGGCTGACAGCTGTCTGGCTAAACCCTTCTCTATTGAAACTCTGGTGAAGGAGATTAACCGGCTATTGGCGAAGCCTCAAAACGGCCCGGCAGAGTAACTCTTATGATTGTTCCCCGGTCGGGACTGCTGTCGATGGTGAGTGTGCCGTCGAACAGTTCCACTATCCTTCGCGAAATTATCAAGCCCAACCCGAATCCTTGCTGTTCCTGCAATTTTCGCTCAAACTGCATGAAAGCGCCGATTTTCGTCAAATCCTGAGCTGCTATTCCACGGCCATGATCTTCAAAAGACATTGTAAAGAATACATCTTTTATTCCGCAGTGAACAGTCACTTTTTGTCCGGGGGCGGAAAATTTGAAGGCATTGTCGCAGAGCTCTTCCACCACCTTGGAGAATTCAAGCTCGGGGATGAATGCAATGCCTTTTTCGATGTTAATAATAAGGTCGTCCTGACGTTTATATCCGGCAGCGACTTTCTGGCTGATTTTCGAGAGGATCTCATCAGTATCGGGAAGTTCAAACCGCTGAGCCCATCCGGTTTTTTTCAGTTCCAGCTGTGCATAGAGCAGATAATTCTGAATGAGACGGTATAAGCGATTAGCGCTGGTGTGAATACGATCTCCTATCAAAGGAAGTTCCTCGGGACTAAATGATTCAGGAAAATTTTTTAGCATCTGCCCGAATCCCAGTATCGCGTTCAACGGTGTTCTCAGTTCATGAGGCAGGCTTGTAATCAGGTTATACCTGAGTTCCTGAAGGGCAGCATGGGAGCGTTCATGCAATTCATCTGCCTTGTCGAGCCTTGCATTCACCGCTTTCAGCAATTCGTTGCGGGTAAATGGTTTTGTGATGTAGTCATCGGCTCCTTTTTCCATCCCTGACCGGATCTGTGCGCGATCAGACATGGCTGTCATAAAAACAAACGGGATCAGTGAGGTTGAGGGATTCTGCCGTAAATCGGCCAGCACTTCATTTCCATCCATTTCAGGCATCATGATGTCGCACAGAATAAGGTCGGGCAGGTGTTTTTTTGCAAGTTCAACGCCTTCCTTGCCATCTGCTGCAGCAAACGTGGCATAGCCTTCAAATGCAAACCAATATTTCACTTCGTCGCGAAGTACTTTCTGGTCCTCTATAATCAATATTTTTTTCATGCAGAAAATTTGTTGGTGATTGTTCTTGGTAAGCTTACTTTAAACAGGCTTCCCTCGTTCAGTTTGCTTTTCAGGGTAATTTTACCCCCATGACGCTGAACAGATTCTTTTACAATATTCAGTCCCAGTCCGGTCCCTTTTATATTAGCGACATTGGAAGCCCTGTAAAATGGAGTAAACAAGAGTTTGATCTCCTCCTCCGGAATTCCTATCCCCTGATCGCGTACCGTAAGTATGACCTCCTCTTCGTTTGCATTCAAAGTTACAAAGATAGTATTTCCTGAGACTGAATATTTAATTGCATTCGACAACAGGTTGCTGATAACCAGTTGAATGTTCTTTTTATCGAGTTTAACTTCAATGGATTCCGGTACAGATTGAAAATCGATCGCTATCTCCCGTCCGGCCTGAACTCTGAACTCTTCGATCAGATTCATCGTAAGGGCCGGGATATCGAACAGTTCAGGTTCCAGCTCCCTTTCTTTTGTCTGCAGTTTCGAAAGGCTAAGTATTTCTTCTATGATCTTGCTTAGGTTTACTACCTGCTCTTTGATTTTTCCAAAACGTTCATCCTGCTGTTTTTCGGTCATCTTATGGCGGTAGCTTAACAAGGATTCACTGGTTGCCATAATAGTTGCGAGAGGTGTACGGAATTCATGCGAGGCTACCGAGATAAATTTCGATCTCATGCTACTGAGTTCCTTTTCTTTTTCTATGCTCTCGCGGAGGGATTCCTCATACTGTTTCCTTGAGGAGATGTCAATTTTGATGGCTATAAATGATGATATCCTGCCCCCCTGGTCAAGGACCGGCGTTATGGTGAGTTCTTCAGGATAAAGAGTTCCGTCTTTTTTTCGGTTAATCAGCTCGCCGCTCCATACCATACCAGTGTTTATCGTTTCCCAAAATGCCTTATAGAATTCTTTACTTTGTTCTCCCGATTTCACAAGTTCGCCAGGAGAAAGATTAAGAATTTCCTCCATTGCATATCCGCTGAGATTTAAAAAAGCCGTGTTTGCCCATGTAATATTACCATTTGGATCGGTAATAATGATCGGGAGTGCGAAAGATTCAAACGCTGCGCTCTGCATCATAAGTGCCGTTTCGGCTTTCAGATGTTCGGTTATGTCGCGGGAGATCCCGAACAGAACGTCTTTTTCATCCCACTTGCCCATGACCACACGGGTTTCGACCGGAATCAGGATACCTTCTTTGGTTATCAGCGGTACCGGGCAGAACAATGCACGCCCTGCCAGCATTTCGCCTACAATAAATCCTGCCTCCTCCCGCCGGTCGGGTGGATGGACCTCCAGTACATTCAATTTGTTCAGCTCTTCGTCGGTATAGCCAAGGCGTTTTCTCACGACCGGATTTGTTCTTATGATGAAGCCCCTGGCATCAAGAATAAACATGAAATCATCGATCGTGTCGAAAAGTACCTGGAAGTTCTGCTGGCTACGTTTAAGCAAAGTCTCTGCATTGATACGTGAGATAGTCCCCCCGATCTGAATGGCCAGGGCTTCCAGCGAAAAACGTATCTTATCAAAGAAATCCGTTCTGGTTTTTGATCCAATGTTTATGCAGCCAATGACTTCTCCTTCATATTGCATAGGGAGCAGGGCCAATGACAGTAAGCCTTCTTTTTCCATTACCGGATCACGAAGTAGCTCCGATTCTGAAAAATTAAGATAGAGAACGACTCCTTCTTTCACCAGGGCGGTTTGCGGGGAATCCTGATCATAAAAAGAAGTCTCTGCAATAAATTCTGCCGATAACCCATCGTGAGCCACAAGACTCAGTTTGCCTTCCGCCGAATCGAGAAGGTAAATCCCGCCGCAATCAACTCCTTCTATCTGTAGCAGAGCCGTAAGCGACAGGGATAAGGCTTCCGACATGGAAGTCATAGTACTGTGCCGGGAAGCCAGGTCGCGCTGTATCCGGATAAACTGTTCGGTAGTTTTCCGCAGACTGATATCTTCAAAAATATACAGTCGTCCGAAGTATTCATTTTTCTCGCCGCGTATCTGGGCCGAGAACCTGCGTATCGTACGTCCGTCCTGGAACGGGATCTCATCTTCGATCACAACCTCATTGAATTCATCCTGCAAGGGTTTACAAGACTCGGCAAAGGCCGGTACATCTTTTAGTACCTGCAAACAATCGGGAATAATGTCGTTGTTTTTCAATTCCCCGATCTGGATTCGCTGTTCGAGGTGTGTTATTCCCCATATCTCGCAGAACTGGTGGTTAAAATACAGAATTGCATCAGTACGATTATCCACCACAAAAAATGCAAGTGGCGATGTGCTTGCCATTTTCTGCAGCAGCGATTCATTCCAGCGCAGATCATGCTGAGCTTGTTTCGATTCTGTGATGTCACGGATTATAGAAAGAGCTTCATCCTCTGCAATCACTATGTTCCGGGCTTCATAAGAGCGGTGTTCTCCATGCAACAGGAGCTCGAATTCGAAAGTAACTTTTTCCTGAGTTCTGAATGCCTCTTCGAGGGCTTTCAATCCAATTACCGCTATTTCAGGAGGCATTACCTCCCCATAAGATTTTCCGATAAACTGATTGGCGGGCAACAGAAGGTGGTTGGGATCTCCGCTGCTTAATTCAAGGAAAATTCCCTGGCGGTTGATCCGGAAAAGCAGATCTGGAACAGCATTAAGGATTGCCTGGAGTTCTTTAGTACGAACCTTTACCAGCTTTTCAAGATCGGTCGTATCTTGCTGCAGTCTGAGGTAAAGCTCCCGCTGACGGAGGTTAAGCAGAATCTGGTTTGCAATATCTTCGGCAATCTGCAAATCATCGGGTGTAAAATGATTGGTCTCATTGGCCATAAGGGCAAACACACCGATAAGCCGATCATTATCTATCATTGGAACACTAATTACACTTTTAATCCCTTTTTGCAATAACAGTTCATCCCCCTTCGAAATGATCTCTGCCTCCCCAATGTTGCGGCAATACGCATTCCCCTTAGTAAAATGAGAAGTGTCAAATAAATTTAGCGGAAGTTTTTTTTCTGAAGAGCTGTCGAACTGCCCGTCGATCATACCTGATTCAATACAGGCTTCTTCCTTCTCGAAATCGAATGTGACCAGCTGAACCTCAGCACAGGGAATCATTCGAAGAATACTCTCCATGGCCAGCTCATCTACGGCATGTTCATTCATTTTCGACCGCATGATGGCATGATCCATTTTACGCAGCACTTCGAGCCTCTGGTTTGCCCTGTTTAGTTCAGACAGGTTCTCCCTTAATGGGGTAAGGTCTTCAAACGTTGTGAATACCTGAAATGGCTTCTCCTCTCCTGGTTTGAACTGAGGTTGGGCATTCACATTGATCCAGGAATATGTTCCGGTCTCAGGATTAAAAACTCCCATTACTGCCATACTTTCCCTGCCTGTTTTCAAAGTGACCATCGCGGGATGTGTCTCGCCCGGGAAAGGCGAACCGTCTTCATGAATAGCATGCCAGCGGGGATCAACCGAGGTACGGCCTGCCATCTGGTCTGAAGTGAGTCCCAGAATACGTTCAGCAGCAGGGTTAGCCAGAAAGATCTGGCCCTCCGAATCCTGGTAAACAACTCCCTGGGCCATGGAAACAAAAAGTGTCCTGTATTTTTCTTCGCTATCGTGCAGTAGAGTTTCTGCATTCTTCCGGTCCGAAACATCCCTTGTAACTCCTATAAATCCGCTCAGTTCTCCTTTGTCATCAAAAAGCTTTGATACTGAGTTTTCGAGCCATACCAGACTCTGGTCTTTTTTTATTGCCTGAATTTCAATGACCTTGGGCTGGCTTGTTTCTGTTATGCTTTTCGTCTTGATCCGGCTGATCAGGGATTCGAATGCCTGGCTAACCACGGGCACTGATGTGTCGGCAATAATAGTGTTTAGGTTCTGCCCGATCAGTTCAGCAGACTCGTATCCCAGCATTTTTTTTATGGAAGGGCTGAAATATCTGAAAATGAGATCCGGGTCGACAAACCAGATAACATCAAGGGTGTTTTCTGCAATTTTTGCAAGATGAATTTCAGCTTCCGTGCGGGAGAGCTCAAATTTAGTGTTTGACATAAGCCATATTTTGCCTCCTGCAAGATAAAAAAAACTGTGGTATAAAATTAACAAGCATGAGAATAAAATAGATTCGTCAGTCTTTTAATATATTTTTGTAAGAAATAAACACAAGCATCCCGGGGTTAACCATGAATAATTGCGAAATGGACTCACTACTGGAAAAATATACTTCCTTATATGATTCTGATCTTGTGGGGCACCTCACTCTGAATAAACAGGGTATTATTTTAGAGGCAAACAGGTTTTTTGCCCGTTTGCTTGGTGTCGACCAGGCATTGCTCCTTCACCGATCTGTGATGGACTTTGTTGCTTATGAATCAGGACCTGCTCTCTCCTCATGGCTCGACACTGCTGTACCGGGGCAGGACTCGACTTCTTTTGAACTTATTCTGAAGTCTGGAAACGGGTCTCTTTTCTATACACTGGCTGAGGGAAGGATTCCTGTAATCAGCGATGAATACCGGCTTACGGTAATCGACATGACATATCGCAGGCAGGCCGGGGAACGTATGGACAGTTTGACCCGGAAACTACGTGATCTGTCGGCTCATATCGAAGCAGGGATGGAACAGGAAAAGAAGCGGATTGCACGTGAAATTCACGACGGCCTCGGGTCATCTCTCTCGGCCCTGAAGATGGAACTTTCGATACTCCACCGCCGTCTGGATCCTGAAAATGTTAATCAGGAGATTGAAAACCATATCCGGTCTATGTCGGCATTGGTTGAAGGAAGCGTGGAACTGATACGGAAACTCGCAACTGAACTGCGACCGGAGGTTCTCGATGAACTGGGACTGATAACAACCCTGGGCTGGTACACCAGCGATTTTAAGACGCGTACCGGTATCATCACCGGTTTTAGCGTGTATCCAAAAGATTTCAAACTTGATCCTGTAATTTCAACTGCGGTCTTCAGGATATTTCAGGAGATCATGAATAATATAACAAAACATGCAGGAGCTACCAAGGTCACTATTTTCCTTCACAAGCGGCATCATCTGTTTCTGATGCGAGTGAGAGATAACGGGGTCGGCATCAAAGACGAGGAACTGGAACATAAACGATCCTTTGGCATCATCGGTATGCAGGAACGCGTAAAACTTCTGAAAGGGCAGATAAAAATAACCGGGGTCAGGAACAAAGGTACGACTGTCGTACTGGAGATTCCAACACTACAAACTCATTAATGAGCAAATCTATGATTGATATCCTGATTGTTGACGATCATGCGATTGTACGCGCAGGCCTGAATACCATTCTAGAGCTTGAAAAGGGATTTTCGGTAACCGGCATGGCAAAAAATACAGCCGAGGCCCTGAAGATTATTTCGTCGAAAAAGATTGACGTGATGGTTCTCGACGTCTCACTCCCCGGTCGCAGCGGCCTTGAGATTATCAAGGAAGCAAAACAAATACAGCCTCTGCTTAAGATCATCATGCTTAGCATTTACCCCGAAGACCGCTTTGCAATACGCGCTTTAAAAGCCGGGGCTTCAGGTTACCTCACCAAGGAGATGGCGCCTGAAATGATTGTCGAGGCAATCAGAAAAGTAAGCTCAGGAGGAAAATACATCACCCCTGTTATGGCCGAGAAACTGGCTGATGAACTCAACGAACTTTCAGAGAAAACACCTCATGAACGGCTATCTGACCGCGAATTTGATGTGATGTGTATGATGGGCTCAGGAAATTCGCTGGTCGATATTGCCGTGAAACTTGGGATCAGCGACCGAACAGTAAGCACTTACCGTACCCGTATCCTGAAAAAGATGTCGCTGAAAAACAATTCCGAAGTAATTCATTATGTGATTGATAACGGATTAATTTAAATGCCATGAAACGGTTATTTACCACCCCCCCTATCCCGCTGAATTTTCACTTTCTTAGTTGTTTGTTGAAAACTTTTCATGGTTTCTGTATTACCTTTGCACCATTAAGCTGCGCGAAATCCTGAAGAATGCCGGGTTGCTCTGAACTTCCCGGGGGATGGCCGATGACATCACCTTGTTAATATTGCGATTTCTTTCAGCACAGAACCCTGCTGATTGAATCCGCCATAATCCGTTATCTCACGCCCCATTAAGTTGTGATTCACGAAATATTGTATTTTTGCTTTGCTCTCAGTCTAAACGAAGCTAATTGATACAGTATGGAAGGCGACGATCTGTTCCCCGGGGTTGATGAAACTATGGCGGAATACCTGAAGTCAGACAGGTACCGTAAATCTTCATCGGGGATAACTTTTTCAGACTTTGAAGGTCAGGAAGAAGCAAATTATGCATTCTGGCGGCGCCTTACCCCATCACAGAGAATAGAGTTGCATACCATCATGGTCAATTCCATTTACAAAGACGCATCCAATAGAAATACAGGCAACCAGACTTTTGAAATTGTTTTTACTGATAAATCCATATGAATATATTTAATGAATTCCATCAACGGTTCCTGTTTGAATTACTGAAACATGAAGTGGATTTCATTGTAGTTGGTGGTTTATCAGTTGTTTTCCACGGATATATCAGAACAACCGGAGACATGGATTTGTGGATTCGTCCGACAAATGAGAATAAATTGAAATTACTGCCCGTTATATCACAATTTGGCCTTACTCAGGAGTCAATTGAGATTTTACAAAACAAGGATTTCACACAAATGCTTGCATTTCATTTTAACTACCCTCCTGATAAGATCGAATTCCTTACTTCTGTTTCAGGACTTGAATTTGATGATGCATTCGTAAAGCGTGACCATCTGGCCATCGAAAATTTCGAAGTGCCATTCCTGAGTTTTGAAGATTTAATTATCAATAAAATGACTGCAGGAAGGCTTAAAGACAGAGCCGATGTTGATGAGTTGCAAAAATTTCATCGTAAAAAGTAAGCATTGAAGATCATTATTCGAATATTAAATCCATTTCCTATGCAATGCAGCCTGAAAATACTGCTACTCTCTGTTATTCTTTTTCTCGGCGGATGTGGGCATAAAGAAAAGCAAATTACCACCCTGCATATGCTTGAAGGGGGTAAGACCTTTGCTGTCCCCACCGGAACTGCTGCCGATCAGATCGTGCTGAAGAAGATCCCCGATGCCAAATTCGAATATTACAACAGCATCCTCGACTGCTCCATTGCGGTAAAGGACGGCAAAGCCGATGCCGCAGCATACGACCTGCCGATACTGAACAATATTGCAGCCAAGAACGAGGGTTTGGTGGTGCTTCCGGAACTCATTATGGACGATCAGTATGGATTTGCTGTAAGGCTGGACGATAATGATCTTAAAAATACGATCGACCAGGTAGTTGCAGAACTCAGGTCCAACGGCACTTATGAAGCCATGAAAAAGCGATGGTTCCCCGAAAAGGGCGACCCGGCACCAATGCCGCTTTTCCCTTCGGACGGGAAGAACGGGACGCTGAATTTCGGTACCGCTGCAGTTACAGAACCCATGTCGTTTTTCGATGCAAACAAACAGATTGTCGGATTCGATATTGAAATCGCTTCAAGGGTTGCCCAAAAACTGGGAAAGAAACTCATCATCACCGACATGGAATTCGGCGCCATGATCCCTGCCCTGATCTCGGGCAAGGTCGACATGATAGGGGCCGGACTTTCCATCACCGCCGAGCGTGCAAAGAGTATACTGTTTTCCGAATGTTACTATAAAGGCGGGCTGGCAGTTATTGTCAAAGGGAAACCTGCATCATCCCCGGCAGTGGCAACAGGTTTGCTCAAAACCGTGAATGACATCCATGATAAACGTATCGGCGTCCTGTTAGGCAGCATCCATGATGCCTATGCAACAAAAACCTATCCTGACGCCACTCTCCTTGAGTACCAGAACGTTTCCGACATGCTGTTTGCCCTAAACTCCGACAAGGTCGACGTTGTATTTATGGATGAATCGTCGTTGAAAGAAGTCTTCAGTAAAAACCCTGACCTGGGAGTCCTTGACTCAAGCATGTTCATAGTACCAATTGCGGCCGGATTCAATAGTGAAAATGACAGGCTCAGGGAGCAGTTCAATGCGTTTTTGCGTGAAATACGAACGAATGGCATCTACAATGATATGGTTGACCGATGGATGGAAAAAGGTCTTTCGGAAATGCCTGAAATAAAAACGCCAGCTACCAACGGAACCCTTAAACCAGGTATTGTGAGCGACCTCGGGCTGCCTTTCACAGTTATAAAAGACGGTCAGCTGATCGGATTTGATATTGAACTTTCAAAACGTTTTGCCGCATATGCCGGGAAAGGTTACGAACCGGTCGACCTTCCCTTCGCAAGCCTGCTCGCTTCAATTTCGACAAATAAGATCGACATCATAACCAGCTCGATGATGATCACCGAAGAACGTAAAAAACAAATCGATTTTTCGGATCCATATTACGAATCGGGAGTGAGTGTGATCGCTCAGAAAAAGAATCTCGCAAAATATGCAGGGACTGCCACATCCGCAGACAAAAGAACATTTGCAGAGAAGATGTCCGATAGTTTTTACAACAACATCATTTTCGAAAAGAGGTACCTCCACATAATCAACGGCCTTTATATTACTTTGATCATTTCGATCTTTGCCGCATTGTTCGGGACTCTGGTTGGCGCACTGATTTGTTTCATGCGGATGTCAAAACGCATGATCCTTTCAGCCACGGCCAGGGCCTATATCTCGGTGCTTCGCGGAACTCCGGTGCTGGTGTTGCTGATGATCATCTACTATGTGGTGTTTGCTTCGGTGAATATCAATCCGGTATTGGTGGCCATCTTTGCTTTCGGACTGAACTTCGGGGCCTATGTGTCGGAAATGTTCAGAACCTCGATCCAGAGCATTGACAACGGTCAGAAAGAAGCCGCAATTGCCGGCGGTTTTACCAAAGTGCAGACCTTTATATATATCATACTGCCCCAGGCTATGCGGCAGATCCTCCCGGTTTACAAGGGAGAATTTATCTCTCTTATCAAAATGACATCCATCGTGGGGTATATCGCGGTACAGGACCTCACCAAGGCAAGCGACATCATCCGCAGCCGTACTTTCGATGCCTTTTTCCCTCTTTTTATGGTAGCCGTGCTGTATTTCCTCCTCGCCTGGCTGCTCACCTGGGCCCTGGGCTTAATTGAACTATCAGTCGATCCGAAAAGAAAACGTCAGAAAAGAGAAAAGGAGGCAGCAAGATGATAAGGACAGAACATCTCTCAAAACATTTCGGCCCCCTGGTCGTGCTGAAAGATATCAATGCGGAAATCAGCAAAGGGGAAGTCATTTCTGTGATCGGCCCCTCGGGAACGGGAAAAAGCACTTTTCTGCGTTGCCTGAACCTGCTCGAAGAACCTACCGGCGGCAGCATCTTTATTGATAATATACCCATGCTTGACAAGCATACCGATGTTCCCAAACTCAGGCAAAGGATGGGCATGGTATTTCAGTCATTCAACCTTTACGCTCATCTAACCGTTCTGGAGAACCTGACTATAGGCCCTATTAAATTACTTCGAAAGAAGAGAGCTGAAGCAGAAAGCAGGGCCATGGAACTCTTAAAGCTCGTCGGCCTGGCCGAAAAAGCAGGAAGTTTCCCTGATGAGCTTTCGGGCGGACAAAAGCAGAGGGTTGCCATAGCGCGCTGCATGGCCATGGACCCGGAGATCCTGCTTTTCGACGAGCCAACTTCCGCCCTCGACCCCACCATGGTGAGCGAAGTGCTGGCCGTGATCAGGAGGCTTTCGAGGGAAGGAATGACCATGGTCATCGTGACCCACGAAATGGAATTTGCGCGTAATATTTCAAGCCGTGTATTTTATATGGACGAAGGATTGATCTATGAAGAAGGACCTCCGGCTCAGATCTTCGACAATCCGCAGAAAGAAAAAACAAAAGCCTTTATTAACCGCATCCGCAGTCTTCATTCCCAAATCACCAGCAGGGATTATGATCTTTATGCCCTGCAGGGCGAGATGGAAAATTTTTGTGAAAAACACATGCTTTCGAAAAAAGTTTCGGGCTATGTGGTTCATATTGCCGAAGAAGTCCTTTGCCTGCAGAAAGACTTCAGCGACATCAGACTGAGCCTGACTTATTCCGAGAAAGAAGGGACTGTTGAACTTGTATGCAGCAGTGCCGGTGTGCCGTTAAACCCCCTGGAGGATGAGGAGCTGAAGGATGACATCGGTTTAAAACTGATCCGGGGCCGGTGTACGAGTGTGGAATATCGCCTCGAAGACGGGAAAAATATCCTTACCCTGAGACTCAGGGATGAATAATCAGAACTTTCTAATCTGAAATTTGCACATATGAGAATACCATTGATCCAAAACATACGCCTTGCAGCCCTGCTGCTCGTTATGACGTCGGTTGTACTTTCCGGCAGAAGGCCTCTACACCTGGGCCGTATCTCAGGGTATCCTTGGCTTATCGGTGGTGAGTGATGAATACCCTGCCCGGGTAGGTGGGATTGCAGGTTCATGGAATGTAAAGAACCTGGCAGAATATACCAATCTTATAGGGTCCGTGTCATTGATTCCACTACAGATAATTCATTGATTATACTACATCTTACTGCTTTTCATTGATTTACCTTTGGATAATTATTAATCTCCAAACTTTATACCATGACAAAGGCAGACATTATTACGAACATCGTAAAGCAGACCGGTATTGAAAAAGCTGCAGCAGAGGATGTAGTCAACACTCTTATGACTTCAGTGAAAAATTCCATGATTAAAGGAGAAAATGTTTATCTGCGTGGATTTGGCACTTTTGTTATAAGAAAACGTCAGGAAAAAATTGGCAGAAACATTCCCCGAAAAACTTTTGTGACCATTCCGGCACATTCCACCCCCAGGTTCAAACCCTGCAAAACCTTCCTCAATAAAGTAAAGCAGAATGTTGAAGTAGAATAGCAGCATTCTCAACCCTTCGGCATTTTTTCTATCTTTGCACTTCCATTGGCCCTGTAGTTCAATGGATAGAATGGAAGTTTCCTAAACTTTAGATGCAGGTTCGATTCCTGCCGGGGCTACTCATAAGGCTTGTTATATTATTGATATGCAAGCCTTTATCTTTTATCGGGTAGCAATATAGTAACAAAAAAGTTACAACTGACATTTACTGACCTTGTTTCTAGTATATCTTCGTCATGTTTTACCAACTCTCCTCACTTGTCGATTTTTCTAATTGCTTCTTGAGGGAAGTTATTGAGCAACCACATCTGTCGCTATTATTACGGCTGCTGAAATTGTAAAAATAAATTTCACTTTAATTTTTTGATTCATAAAGGGTGAAAAATGAAACAGATTATTTCTCTAAGAATTTATTGGCTCTGTTTTCGGCGTTTTGCCGCAGGTTGTAACCTGGTCCTTTTTGCAAGCTGTGCAGAGGGTAGCAAGAAGGAGAAATATCGACAACAAACCCGGTGTTTGCATAAATCTAAATTTAGAATTAACCGGCAGAGATGGAATTGGCAGGTAAAGTGAAACTAAAAACACTTCCTTTCCCTTCTTCGCTTTCGACCTGTAATTTCCCGCCATGTTTTTCAATAAACTCTTTGCAAATGATAAGACCCAGGCCTGTACTGGGTTCTCCGTCGGTACCTTTTCTGCTTGTCTGTAAATCGGGCCTGAATAAACTATCAACAATTTCACCATTCATCCCAATACCCGTATCACTGACAGTGATTTCAACTGAATTGCCTGGCATCCGTATTGCAGCAATAGTAACCGATCCTCCTTTTACGGTGAATTTCACGGCATTCGAGGCTAGATTCCGAAGGATGGATCCCAGCATATATTCATCGGCAAAGACTTCCAGATCTATAGGAATATCAATACTGATAGTTATCCCCTTTTTATTAGCCGAATCCTTTACAGGGCGAAGAGTTTCAGCAACCAGATGATTCAAATTAAATGTTGTAGGCACAAATGTGGTTATCCCCCTTTGCAAACGCGACCATTCCAGCAGGTTTTCGAGCAGACTAAACAGATTGGTGGCAGAGTTTCTCATACTCACTGCTATCTTCTGGATCTCCTTCAATGTCAATGTGTCGAGTTCATCGACCAGCATATTTGTAAAACCAAGGAATCCGTTAAAAGGACCGCGAAGTTCGTGGGCAATAATAGAAAAGAACTTGTCTTTTTCGGCATTGAGGAAATGAAGTTCTTCTTTTTGAAGTCTGATTTCTTCTTCCGCTTTTTTTCGCTCGGTGATGTCTTGATGGAAAGCCAGGTAAAACTTCTGGTTGCCAATGGTTATAAGGCTTGCAGTGTCGCTTAAAATGAAAGTATGCCCGTCCTTATGGTAGTGCTCGACCTCAAAACGAACCACCTCCCCGGCATTGATACGGCGCATGACCTCAGCCCGGCCATCAAATGCATCCTCATTGAGTACATCCAGATCATTGATGCTTGTATTCCTCAGCTCGTCGACCGTGTAGCCGTGCATTTCGGCAAAAGACTTATTGACTTCGGAAATCCTGCCATCCATCGTCAACAAAATAAGGCCTTCATTCGCCTGATCGAACAGAGTACGAAACCGTAATTCACTTTCCCTTAAAGCCACCTCCGACTTGCTCCGCTCTGTGTTATCTCTTAATGATCCGTCAATATAGCCTGGTTTGCCATTGGCATCGAACATTAAACTGGCATTTAGTGAAGCAAACCTGATATCACCATTTTTTGTCTTAAGCTTTACCTCATAATCCCGGACCTGACCATTTTTCATCAGGGCGCTAAGCAGGGCATCCCGGTCTACAGGGTTGAAATACAGGTTGAAAACATTAGTGCCGATAAGTTCATTCCTGTCAAAATCAGAAAAATGCTTAATTGATGGGCTTATATCGTGAATGATCCCAGCCAGGTTACAACGATAAAAAACGTCCTGAACATTTTCGAACAGTGTGCAGTATCTTTCTTCGCTCACTCGGGAAGCTTCCTCGGTGGCAGATTTTGAAAGCTGTAACTCTTCCCCCTGCATTTCAAGTTCAAGCCGGTTCACTTCAAGCTCGTGAATGAGCTTAAAAGTGTCTGCTGCAGAAAGCTTAGCAGCCGGGCCTGATTCTTTATTTTTCAGTAAATCCTCTGCTTTCTGACGTAGTATCTCGGCTTCGGATCTGGTATCTTTGTTCATTGTGGATTACTTTGCGTCTTTGGCCCTATTTCTTTTGAGCAAAGATAAGGCATTAAAGACTTTTCACCCTGCACCTGTTTATAAGTTCTTTTGATAAACGGGATGTGATTGGATAGATTGCTTTTATTTTGCAGATGCAATGGAGCAATATTTTATTCCTGCCGCTGTTTTATGTTCATTTCTTATCCTGGTAATCCCCGGGAAAGTGCGATTTTATTATACTCTTGCCCTTATCCTGTTGATAACTCTTGTTACATCTATCCCGGCTGCCCTACAGTTTTTTTCTCCCCTCAATGTCACTTCCCTGAGACCTGAACCGGGACTATCTGCAAGCCTTACTTCCACAAACTGGATTTTCAAAGGATATCTGGGTGAACTCCGTTTTACGATCGATCGCTTAAGCTCATTTTTTATTCTGGTCACGAACTTCACGGTTCTCACAGGGATGCTTTATTCACGAGGCTATCTCAAAGCCTATGAAAGCACCAAGAACCCCGCTCAGTTTGCCCTGCATTATTTCAGCTACGTCTGGCTTCATCTTTCCATGCTTGCGGTGCTTACTCTTCGCGACGGGCTTGCTTTCCTGATTGCCTGGGAGCTGATGGCGGTTTCTTCTTTCATGCTCATTTTATTCGAGGCTGAAAAGCGTTCGACCCTGAAAACCGCCGTTAATTACCTTGTGCAGATGCATATCGGGTTTGTAATGCTTTTGTTTGCATTTCTTATAACCGAAGCAGGCGGCGGGGAAATGAGCTTCGATGCTCTCCCGGCCTATTTTGCCTCTCATTCCAATACCGGCCTTTTCCTTCTTTTCTTTGCAGGATTTGCCGTGAAAGCAGGATTCATCCCGTTTCACACCTGGCTGCCCGAAGCTCACCCCGCCGCTCCTTCACATGTTTCGGGTGTGATGTCGGGTGTGATGATCAAAATGGGGATCTACGGAATTTTCCGTGTACTTATTTCAGTTCAGTCTGATTGGTATACCATAGGTCTGGTTTTGCTTGCCGTCTCGGCATTGACCGGGCTCCTCGGAATACTGTTTTCCATAGTGCAGAAGGATATTAAAAAGATCCTCGCCTATTCCACTATTGAGAATATCGGTATTATCGGGCTTGGAATGGGGCTTGGATCCATCGGACTTGCACTCCACAACACGGCTCTCACCTTTCTCGGTTTCACCGGCAGCCTGCTGCATGTACTCAACCATTCCCTCTTCAAATCCCTGCTTTTCTATGGTGCGGGATCAGTATACCGCTCAACCCATACCAGGAATATTGAAGAACTGGGTGGACTTATACATTCCATGCCCCGCACTGCAGGGCTCTTCCTGTTCGGATCAGCGGCTATCTGCGCCCTTCCTCCCCTTAATGGATTTATTTCTGAATTCCTGCTCTACCTTGGGTTTTTCAAAGGACTGAGCGCGGGCAGCGAGTACCTTTCTATCCTTTTTCTGCTCACCATTATAACTCTGGCACTGATCGGCGGACTGGCGATCTTCAGTTTTTCCAGGGCTTTCGGGATCAGTTTCCTGGGTACCCCACGCAAAGAGATCCATCTGCAGCCTGAAACCATTACCCGGGACATGATCTTCCCGCAGATCCTCATCGCTTTGTTCATCCTTGGCATTGGCCTGATGCCTATGGCGGCCATTACTCCCATCGCTAACCTTGTCGAAAACCAGTTCCATGCAGGGTCCGCTGCATCATTACTTTCCCTCACGACAGCAATGAATAAGATCAGCCTCTTCGGCCTCATCCTGATTTCCCTTGTATCCTGCATCCTGTATCTCAGAACCAGGGTCCTCAGTCAGCGCACACCGGCTTACGGTCCTACCTGGGGATGCGGCTATACTGAAGGCACCCCCAGGCAGCAGTACACCGGGGCCTCCTTTGCCGGCAATATTTCTGAACTGGCCCAGCCTGTCCTGCAAAACATCGAAGAATTACGTCCCATTGCTGCCGATGACATATTCCCCCACAAACGCTCGCTGCATCTCAGAACCATCGACATCTTTTCAGTAGCCCTTGGCAAGCTTACCGACCTCTCATGGCTTGTCCTGAAAACGCTGGCCCGGCTTCAGACAGGTAACATCCGTCATTACATACTGTATGCATTTATTTTTATTCTGGTGATTTTTGTGCTTTTATATTTAAAACTCATATGACAGGAGCCCTGCTGGCCATAGTTTCTGCAGTCTTTTTCCCGGGAATCATCCTGAGGGTGAAAAGTATTGCCAGTGGCCGCAAAGGCCCGGGAATTTTGCAGCCCTGGAAAAATATCATCCTCCTGTTCAGGAAAAGCAGCGTGTTCAGCACAACAACCAGCTTTATCTTCAGGCTGGCCCCGGCCGTCTACCTTGCAACGATTTGCTGCGCCCTTATGCTGCTGCCTTTCCCGGGTATGCCCTCTGTTCTTGGCTTTGAAGGCGATTTCATTCTGTTTGCCTACCTGCTTGCCCTGGGGAAACTGCTGTTTATCCTCGGCGCACTCGATACCGGAAGCAGCTTCGAAGGCATGGGAGCCAACCGCGAAGCCCTGTATTCTATGCTTACAGAACCGGCCTTTTTTATTCTCCTGGGAACACTCTCACTTCTTTCGGGTCAGCTTTCAATGCAGTCCATTTTTCACAACCTCCAGTTTGCAGGCGAATTCTCGCTGATAACCGGTGGAATCGCAATTTACCTCCTGGTACAAATCGCTATGATAGAAAACAGCCGCATGCCTGTAGATGACCCCAGGACCCATCTCGAACTGACCATGGTGCACGAAGTCATGATCCTCGATTACAGCGGACTAGACCTGGCCCTGATCCAAACTGCCACGAACCTGAAATTTGTGCTTTACGGCGGATTGATCGCCAACTTCCTTATGCCTGCCGTAGCCGACTGGTCTACCCTCGCAAGCACGTGGCACGTGGCACGTGATACGTGGCACCTTTTAGATGCCACTCTTAATGTTTCTATCTTCCTGGTCGTCGAGGCTGTATTCGCGGCAGCCATCGGCCTTATGGAATCCTTCCGCGCCAGAAAAAAACTGGCCAAAAATCCGCAGTTCATCGTCACCCTGAGCTCCATCGCCCTGATCGGTTTTATTCTCGTGCTTTTGTTAACCCGAAACCTCATCCGCTGATATGACATCAATGCTCATCATAGTCTTTGCGATCACCCTGATCTATCTCAGCGTTACAGAGAGATTCAGGGTCTATGCAGGACTGGTTGGCTTGCAGGGGTTGCTGCTTTTCGGACTATCGTTCCTGCAACTCGACAGGATCACGCTCGCTACGGTGTTGTTTGTGGCTATCGAAACCCTGCTGTTCAAAGTGATCGTGGTCCCTTATCTGCTTTTTACCGTCATCCGCCGTACCGGTGTGGCACGGGTTCATGATAAAGCCCTGCCTTCGTTCTATTCCCTGCTGCTGGTCACCCTCGGCCTTCTGCTCAGCATTGTGGTCTCATTTTCGATGAATACCACGCCTTATAACCTTCTGTTTTTTATCGTTTCATTCTTTTCGGTCTATACCGGACTGTTTCTGATCATCTCGCACCGAAAAATCTTTTCGCACCTGGTGGGATTCCTGGTGATCGAGAACGCGGTACTTCTTCTTTCACTGGCCATCGGAAGCGAGATTCCCATGCTGATCAATATAGGAATACTGCTCGATATCGTTGTAAGTGTGCTCATACTGGGGATTTTCGTGATGAAGCTCCGGCAGCAAACGGATGATTTAACAATACTGAAAGATGACTGATCGCTCGCATGTTTAACACAACCAACATATTTCTCCTCTTCTTCGCAATCTCAATGGTATTGGGACTGGCTGTTGGTTTGATACATAGAAAACTCCTTGCAAAAACGCTGACGTCGTTTTACGTCATTGTCCATATCGCTTTCACTGTTTTCTGCTGGATGCACAGGGGGGAGACAGTACTTGATTACTTCACTTTCGACACACTGGGACTGCTGATGCAATCGGTACTCTCGATCCTTACGGTGACCACGGTTTACCATGGCTTCATTTATGTAAAACATAATCCGCCGAGAGTCTATGCAATTTACCACGCCGCACTCATCGCCCTGATCGCATCCATGACTGGAGCTTATTTTGCAAACGGCATGACCACAGTCTGGATCTTCGTTGAAGCCACAACCCTTGCCGTCGCAGCACTCATCTACCACGACCGGACCGCCGTCGCCCTCGAAGCCACATGGAAATATGTCTTTGTTTGTTCCATTGGCATCGCGCTTGCTTATATCGGCATATTGTTCCTGGGCTTCACTGTGAGAGATGCCCGTCTGTTACATCTTTCATTTTCATCAATAACCGAAATCGCACGCCTTGCAAATCCACTTTACCTGAAAATCGCTTTTGTATTCGTCCTGGTCGGGTACAGTACAAAAATGGGATTATTCCCGATGCATACGGTGACTGTTGATGCCCATACCGTTGCGCCTCCCCCCATCAGTGCGTTTATTTCAACAACCCTGATGAATGTTGGCTTCCTGGCCATTTTCAGGATCTACGCACTGTTCTCTGCAACTCCCATCCTGGCGTTCATGAACCATGTGCTGCTGTTGTCGGGATTCCTTTCATTGCTCATCTCGGCCGGTTACATGCTGAAAGCAAAGCACAACAAACGAATGCTGGCCTATTCCAGTCTCGAAAACATGGGAATTGTTGCGATAGCGCTGGGTATGGGAGGCATTGGATATTATGCTGCCATACTGCATATCATCCTTCATTCCTTTGCCAAAGCCGGCTTGTTTTACCAGATGGGGCAGTCGTACAAAGTGATGGGAACCTATAACCTCGACGAATCGGGCAACTACATGAACCTCTACCCCGCGGGCGCCACGGCTCTGCTGCTGGGACTGGTCTGCATCACCGCTATCCCGCCCTCGGGAATGTTCATCTCTGAACTACTGATGTTCAAAGCCATGATCGCGAACGGCAATTACCTGTACATGGTGGTAGCCGCAATTCTGCTTTGCTTTGTGCTTTATGCCCTGCTCACAAGGGTTTTGCATATCGTCTTTTCACAACCGCGCAACTCCTCGGGAAAAGTGCATGAAAAAATAAATCCCTGGCAAACTGTTTCGCAGTTCGCACTCTTCGGCCTTGTGATCCTGATTTGCTTCACCCAGCCCGCTTTTTTCAGGGATCTGATTAATGACATAATTCAACACTTGCCGAGATGACATTATTTCACCATTTCACCATTTCACCATTTATGGTAACATCAAACCCCTTCGTCGTCCCGCTCGCTGATGTTCCGGTACTGGCCTATCCAGAGTTTGTGAATAAAATTAAGGAGCTGACTGCGGATGAGAGATGCCACTGCGTTACCTACCACGCGGTCCCTCTGGGTGCGGTATTAAAATTTTTCTGCTGCATTGCTTCTGACTATAATCATGGGCTTATACTGCTTTCGCACGAACAACAGGCTACGCCTCCTCCTTCCCTGGAGTCACTTACACTACATCACCCCTCATTTCACATGTACGAACGTGAGATCAGCGAGCAGTGGGGAGTTCAGTTCGAAGGGCATCCATGGATGAAACCCGTTCGTTCCCATTTCATGGATGCAGGATGCGGGATGCAGGATGAGGGATGCGGGATGCAGGATGCAGGATACAGGATGCGGGATCTTGCATCTTGCATCCCGTATCCCTTTTATTCCATCGAAGGCGAAGGAATACACGAGGTCGGCGTCGGTCCCATCCATGCCGGGGTAATTGAGCCGGGGTACTTCCGGTTTTGCTGTAAGGGTGAAAAGGTTTTGCACCTGGAGATCCAGCTGGGTTTTCAGCACAAGGGAATTGAAAAACTTTTCATCGTAAAACGATCAGGTATTCAGCGGGCGGTACTTGCCGAAAGCATAGCCGGGGATACCGCGGTTGGCCATTCTATTGCACATGTACAGTTGATGGAGGCCCTGGCAGGGATCAGACCTTCCGAAACACTTCAGGCTGAACGTATCATTGCGCTCGAGATGGAGAGGATAGCCGTGCATATTGGAGATACAGCAGCCTTGTGCACCGACATCGCGTACCAGTTCGGACAGGTAGTAAATGAAGCTCTTCGTACTATCGTCATAAACACAACCCAGTCCTGGTGCGGGAACCGCTTCGGGAAAGGACTGATCAGAACCGGAGGGAGTCATTATCCTTTAACCAGAGAATTGGCCGACCTGTTTTTGGCCAACCTTAAAGAGGTTGAAGAAAGGTACAACCAGATCACCCGTGAAATATTTACAAACCCCAGTGTCCTAAGCCGTTTTGAAGGTATTGGTAAAGTAAGCGCCCACCAGGCAGGTCTGATAGGTGCCGTGGGAATGGCAGCGAGAAGCAGCGGCGTGAAACGCGATATCCGCTCATCGCATCCCTTCCAGGCGTTCAGTAAAATCAATTATGAGCCTGTCACTCTTCACCAGGGTGACGTCTGGGCCAGGGCCATGCTGAGAAAACTGGAAGTGGAAAAATCCTTGCAGCTCATCAGGGATCTGATCCGTGGAACCGATTTCCAGAATAACCACACTGCGCCTCAGTATGATTATACTCTTCCTGTCTCGAGCTTCGCCTTGTCGCTGGCCGAAGGATGGAGGGGCGAGATCATGCATTCCGCAGTCACAGATGAAGAAGGAAATATTCAGCATTATAAAGTAAAAGATCCGTCGTTTCATAACTGGATGGCTCTGGCGCTGGCCGTGAGGAACCAGGAAATATCGGATTTTCCGTTGTGTAACAAGAGCTATAACCTGTCGTATTGCGGGAATGATCTTTAGAAGAGATGAATATCGAATATTGAACATTGAATGTTGAACGGAATAAAAAATTCGATATTCGAAATTCGTTGTTCAATATTCGATATTCATTTTTTTTGTTCAATATTCGACATTCAAAATATTAATTATGGCACTAAATTTCATAAGCATCTTCCGCCGCCACGGCCGCCAGTATGTGAAGGACCTGCGCAAGGCGGTTATTCCGGAAGGATTCCGCGGCCGGCCTGTCATAAGCATGGAAATTACCCCTGCCGAAGAGAAGGTGGCCGAAATGCTGTGCCCTACCGGAGCGATCACTTCCGGCCCGTTCCGACTCGACCTTGGCAAATGCGAGTTCTGTATGGAATGCAGCTTTGCAACTGCAGGCAAGATTCGGTTCACAAATGATCACCGGCTTGCGGCAAACCTCAGGGAAGGCCTGCTGATTCGAAAGGGAGAGGACAAAACAATACGGATCAACCCGGAGCTGGTCAGGAAAGAGATCCGTTCCTTTTTCGGTCATGCGCTCAAGCTGAGGCAGGTTTCGGCCGGAGGCGACAATTCGGCCGAGTTGGAATTAAATGCCTGCGGGAACGTGAATTTTGATATGGGGCGATATGGAATTGAATTCGTTGCCTCGCCCCGGCATGCCGACGGGCTCGTGATAACCGGCCCTATAAGCGGTAACATGGCCGAAGCCCTTCAGATCTGTTACGATGCAGTCCCCACGCCCAAAATCGTTATTCTTGCCGGCACCGCGGCAATCAGCGGGGGGATCTTTGAGAACAGCCCCGATCTCATCCGCAGTTTTATTGAAACGGTAAAGCCCGACCTCTACGTGCCAGGCAATCCGCCACATCCTCTTACATTCATTAACGGGGTGCTGGACCTTACAGGCAGAAAATAATCTGCCTTCTATTCATACCTCAGGGCATCGATGGGATTCAGGCTGGCAGCCTTGCGTGCAGGATACCATCCAAAGAAAATACCAATGGCTGTTGAGAAAAGAAACGATAGTATGATCGATTGCAGGGTAATCGTGACCGGCCAGCTCATCAGGCTGGCAATCACCCCTGAGGCAAGAATTCCCAGACCCGCACCGAGCAGACCTCCGATCAGGCTAATCATCAGGGCTTCGATAAGGAACTGAAGCAACACATCCCGCCCCCGGGCTCCGACGCCCATGCGGATGCCTATTTCACGGGTCCTTTCAGTTACTGAAACCAGCATGATATTCATAATTCCGATTCCTCCCACAAGCAGTGAGATACTTGCAATACTTGCCAGCAGGGCTGTAAGTATGCTGGATGTTGCCGTGGCAGCGCTGGAGATATCGGCCTGGGAACGGATAGTGAAGTCCGCATCCTCCGATGGGCCCAGTCTGTGTCTTTCTTTTAAAACCTGGGTCACTTCATCCGTTGCAATGGGTATCGCTTTTTCTGACGTGGCCGACAGCATGATACTCTGTATATAAGTCACGGTCATCATCCTCACCTGCACCGTATTGAAAGGCGCAATCACAATATCGTCCTGGTCCTGCCCCCAGGCGTTCTGCCCTTTTGGCGCTATCAGTCCGATCACCTGGAATGGTATTTTGTTTATGCGGATGATCTTTCCCGCAGGATCCTGGCCTTCACCAAAAAGGTATTTATTTACGGTTTGACCGATCACGCATACTTTGCTGGCAGTGCGGTCGTCGTTGAGGGTAAATGCAGCCCCTTTTTCAATAGCCAGGTTACGGATATCGAAATAATCGGGGTAAACACCCCATACCGTAGTCCTCCAGTTCTGGCCGCTGGCAATCAACTGGCCGCTGGTTCTGACGGTTGGCGTGGAATACAGTACTGCCGGACACCGGCTTGCCACGGCCTTGTAGTCATCCATCGTCAGTTTTACACTCGATCCTGCTTCCATCCTCACCCCGGCGGTCATGCTTGCCGAAGGATAAACCGTGAGAAGGTTGGTCCCCAGGTTGGCAATCTGTTTCTGGATGCTTTCCTTTGAGCCCTGCCCGATGGCAAGCATGGCAATCACCGAAGCAACGCCTATAATGATCCCGAGCATGGTAAGGAACGTCCTCATCTTATTTTTCCCGAGCGACCTCAATGCGGCCCTTAAAAGGTTCTTTAGTTTCATATCGTCTCCTCCTCGGTTAAAACGGGAATTGTTAACAGTTCTGCCGCAGCATTCCTGGGTTTTTCCACGATGAAGTCTTTTTGAATACGGCCGTCCCTGAAAGTAATGTTCCTGTTGGTATAGGCAGCAATATCGGGTTCATGGGTCACGATGATCACGGTGATACCCTGGGTATTCAGCTTCTGGAATATACTCATAACTTCTACCGATGTGCGTGTGTCGAGGTTCCCGGTAGGTTCATCGGCAAGGATCACAACGGGGTTATTTACCAAGGCCCTGGCGATGGCAACCCGCTGCTGTTCCCCTCCCGAGAGCTGGCTCGGCAAATGATGAGACCTCTCGGCCAGGCCTACCGATTCAAGCGCCCGGATTGAACGTTCTTTCATCTCCTTTGAGCTGATATTGCTGTTGTACATCAGAGGAAGTTCTACGTTTTCAAGGGCGGATGTGCGTGAAAGAAGATTGAACGACTGGAACACAAAACCGATCTTTTTATTTCGAAGATGTGCCAGCTGGTCTTTATTCAGCTTTCCCACATCCACGCCATCGAGCATATACTCCCCTTTTGTAGGCACATCAAGGCAGCCGGCTATATTCATAAACGTGGATTTACCCGACCCGCTTTTCCCCATAATCGCAACGAAATCGCTTTTATGGATCTCCATATTGACCCCCCTTAAGGCATGTACCTCGAGGTCGCCCATCTTGTAAATTTTAACGAGATGCTTAACCGAAATAATGGTCTCTTTCATATCAGCGTCCTCCTCTTCCGCCGCTACCGCCCTGTTGCGGACGTCCCATGGTGGGTGCGAACGGGTTCTGTTGCTGGGTTGTTGGCTGTCCGGGAGTTGTATTCACTATTCCTGTAACCACTTCATCTCCATCTTTTAAATTGCCATCCACTTCGGTTGAGCTGTTGTCGGATATCCCGGTTCTAACTCTGTGGGGTATGAGCAATTCGCCCTGTTTTACCCATACAAGTCCCATCCTGGGCCGGTTACCGCCCTGTCCACCCCAGCCCTGATGGCCCTGCATCCCGGATCCTGCATCCTGCATCCCGGATCCTGCATCCCGCATTCCGGATCCCCGCATCCCGGATCCTGCATCCCGCATTCCGGATCCCCGCATCCCGGATCCTGCATCCCGCATCCCGGATCCCTGCAACCCGGATCCTGCATCCCGCATCCCGGATCCCTGCATCCCGGATCCCATCTGGCCTCCGCCGCCAGAGCCCTGTCCCGACTGTTTACGGGCAGCGAATTTCAGAAGTTTTTCAATTACTTTTTGAATGGAATCGGGGTATTCCTTCATGTGCTTGTCAAGATATTCCTGGGGAGGCCAAAACCTCAGCGAAGAAGAAGGAACCTTAAACACATCAAGTGCCTCCTGGATCTTTACCGTGAGATTAGCGGTCATCCCCGGCATAAGTTTCTTATCGGGATTGGGCACGTCGATAACTACCGTGTAATTGACCACGTTCTGCAAAGTCACCGGTTGCAGCCTCACCTGCCTAACGGTACCATTAAACATCTGGTCCATATATGCGTCGACCTTGAAAGAGACTTCCTGTCCCACTTTGATCTTGCCGATATCGGCTTCGTCAATGCTGGCCTGGAGCTGCATCTTGGTAAGGTCATTCGCAATGGAAAACAAGGTGGGGGTGCTGAAACTGGATGCCACGGTCTGCCCGATATCTACATTCCTCGAAATGACTACTCCCGAAACAGGAGCGATAATCGTGGCATAACGCAGGTTGATATAGGCCCTGTCGAGAGACGACTTTACCGACCTTTCGTTAGCCTGAGCCGTTTCATAATCTGAAAGGCTCTGGTCATAATCGGCCTGGGCGATTACCTTTTCTTCAAACAAGGTCTTGTTGCGTTCATAGTTACGCTTGGTAAGCCTGGTCTGAACCTGTGCCCTGAAAAGGCTTGACTTCGCATCCTCAACGGAAGCAGCAAGAAAGGTGGTATCAAGCACGGCTATTATCTGCCCTTTTCGAACTACCGAATTGAAGTCTACAAAAATTTTGGTGATGATCCCCGATACCTGGGTGCCAACGGCAACGGTCGTGTCGGCGCTTAAAATTCCGGTGGCCGTGACATTCACCTGCAGGTCTCCCTTTTCAACTTTTCCGCTGCGGAATTCGACTGCTTTTTCTGTTTTCTTTCCGAACAGGAAATACCCCCCGGCAAGGAGAGCAAGAACCACAACAACAACGATAATCCAATACGTCTTTTTCATTGTATCTGATGCATTAATTGGTTAGAATGTAATCGTTTTACCCTGGTAAAAATCAAGGATCTTCGACTGAAAAATGAAATTATATTTTGCCTGGATCGAATTCGACAGAGATGAAACAAAAGTGTTCTGCTGGATCAGGTAATCCGTGGCACTCATTACACCCACGTTGAATTTCTTCTCTGCATTTTTAAAAGTTCTCTCCGTTGAGCTAAGCTGAATCTTGCTGGCTGCAAAATTCTTCGCTGCAGCTTTAAGGCCCGTATAGGTCTGTTCAATGTTCATTCTCAGGGTTTGCCTGGTATTGAGTTCATTGAGTTCCGCCGTTTTAGAGTTTATTTTTGCCCGTTCAATCCCGCTTTGTAAAGAGCGGTTGCTGAAAATCGGTATACTCAGGCCAAGGTTAACCGACTGCCCCACGTTATCCCAGACCTGGGTGTAAAAGGGATAGTCTTCCTGGAGTATCCCCTGCTTGCGGCTGGAAGCATAGTTGGAGCTGAGCCCTGCCGACAGTGTAAGCCTTGGCCAACGCGCTCCCGTCGCAATTTTAATAGCCATCTGCGAACTGGTTGTCCGGAACGATGCCGAGTGAATCTGTGGCATGGCTTCCAGCGATTTCTGGTACACCTCATCCTTGCTCAGCAGTAATAAAAGAGAAGGCTCAGCAAATTTCGGAACCTCCACGTCAAAACTGTCGATGACCGGGATCTGCATCAGCTGCATCAGGGTCACCCGGGCAATATCGAGCTGATTCTGGGCATTCACCAACTTAAGATAATCGGTAGCAAGCTGAGACTGGATCTGCAAAAGGTCACCTTCGGCCATTTTTCCTACATTCAGCATCTTCTGTGTTCTTTCTACCTGAGCCGAATCAGCCAACATTTGATTATCCGCAGTTTTAAGTATCTCATACTGCTGAAGCATCTGAAGATAACCTGTGGTAACACTCAGTATAACCGCATTCTTTGCATTCTCAATGTCGAAGTTACCGGCCTGAATATTCAGCTTATACTGTTTGATGGTATTATTGTTCTGCAAGCCGTTAAAAAGATTGTAACTGGCATTGACACTGTAACTGCCCGAATTAAATGTCCCGATCACGAACTGGTTGGTCGTGGCATCCACGTTTTTCCCTATGTTCAAAGCCTCGCTCACCCCGGCGCTAATACTGGGAATACGGTTGGCCCTCGTTTGCTCCAGGCTGATCTTGTTCAGTTCGTTCGACAGCCTGCTCTGATTTACCGATATGTTTCTTTTCAAGGCTGTATCAAGACATTGCTGGAATGTCCAGGGTGTTCTCTGAGCCCATCCTGAAAAGGCGCAGCACATCACAACACTTAATAATAAAATAATACGCTTCATAACATGGTTTTTTATCTTCTATTCCATGATCTTGTTCTTCTGAACAAGGGAAATAAAACTGTCTTTATAATGGTCACTGAGCGGAATTTCCCTGCCTTTCACAGAGATAAAGCTCTTGTGAATAAAATCGATCTTGTCAAAGGCAACGATAAAGGAGCGGTGAACCCTGATAAAATCATGGAGTGGAAGTCTCTCCTCAATGGCCTTCATACTCATCTGGGTAAGCAAAGGCTTGTCGCCACAGTAAATTTTAACATAATCCTTCAGGCCTTCAATATATAGTATCTCCTGAATGTCGACTTTGACCAGTTTGTAATCGGCCCTCACAAAAAGATAATGCGATCCAAACGTGTTATTTTTCATACCTGCTTTCGCTTTTTCCTGAAGCTCAAGATATTCATGGGCCTTGTTAACCGCTTTGAGAAACCGCTCAAATGAGTATGGTTTCAGCAGATAATCGATCACATCCAGTTCAAATCCTTCAAGTGCATACTTCGAGAAAGCTGTAGTGAATATCACTGCGGGTTTCTGCGGAAGGCTTTTCAGGAACTGTATCCCGTTGATATCGGGCATCTGTATATCCAGAAATAACAGGTCGACCGGATCTTCCTGCATCAGTCTTAACGCGTCAAAAGCATTGGTGAATCTCCCGGCCAGTTCCAAAAAGGGTATTTTGCTGATATTGTCTTCCAGCAAATCCAGCGCGAGGGCTTCATCATCGATTGCAATACAGCGTATCATTATCCTTTGATTTTTAACATGATATGATAGAGCGACCCGGTATCGCGAACCTCAAGCTGATGACTGCCGGGATATAGCAGTTCAAGCCTGCGGCTCACATTTTTCAGGCCAATTCCAGCTTCCCCGAGTTTCAGGCTGTCTTTGGTTGAAGGCTTGGAATTTTCAACCATGAACGTTAGTTCCCCTGCAGTGGTTTTCAGCGCGATGGCAATTCTCGATTTATCGTTATAACTGACTCCGTGTTTGAATGCGTTTTCCACAAACGGGATGAGCAGAAGAGGCTCAATTTGAATAAATGAATTATCGTCCTCAATAGTAAAACTGATATCAACTTTATCTGCTATCCTGATTTTCTGAAGTTCGATGAAATTGTTCAGGTACTCGACTTCCTCTTCCAGTCCGACTTTCTCCTGCATGGAATCGGTAAGCATATAACGCATGATCTGTGAAAGTTTGATGATAGCCGGTTCCGTATTATCCGATTTTTTCCTCGCGAGGGAACAGATATTATTCAGGGTATTGAATAGAAAATGCGGGTTTATCTGCGATTTCAGGAAGGCAAGTTCAGACCTTAGCTTCTCCCCTTCAAGTTCTCTTCTTTCTTTTTCGTTTTTTGCCCATTCCTTGGCAAGCCTGATACTGATACCTATGGCGATACCCGTAAGAAGGGGAAATAAAGGCACCCACATGCCCCGGCTGAAAATGGGCACGGGGCGGTGGTGCCAGTTCTGGACTACCGAAACAACGAAATAATAATACAGGTCAACAATGACACAGGAAATAACAAGAGTTAAGAGTATGACAAGTGTGTAAGCCAGGAATTTCTTTGTGAACAGGTATTTTGGTATCAGGAACAGGAAATTTAAATAGTAGGCAATGACCGTCAATAAAGCTGTAACACCTATCCTGAGCAGGTAAGATGATATTCCTCCCCTTGGTTCCATTAAAAGAAAAGGAATAAAAAACACAAAAACCCAGATTACGCAGTTGATCAGAAAAGTAACCCAAAAAGGCCGCTCGGTATTCATATGATGATACTTGTTTTGACCAGGCAAAATTAGGTAATTCCCAGGGCGTCGAAGTATATAATAGACAGAGGACCTTTATTTATCGATAGTAGCAGTTTATTTGCCGATAAGAAAACCATTCCGTGCAGAGGGATATTATTTTTGTACTTTTGTCCTATGCTTCATCAACGGCAACAGCAGCGATTACTCCAGAAACTTTCGCCCCAGCAGGTGCTGGTGATGCGTTTGCTGCAACAGCCCGTGCTTTCCCTTGAACAAAGGATAAAACAGGAGATGGAAGATAATCCTGCCCTGGAAGAAGCCAGTGATTCTGAGGAGATCTCTGATGAGATTTCTGATGAGACGTCTGATGAGACGTCTCCAGAATCAGTCGATTCTGATGAAGACAGTTTCAGCGAGGAGGACGAAGATCGTTCAGAGCTGAAGTCTGATAATGAATTTTCGTATGAAGACTACCTTGACCCGGATGATATTCCCGATTACAAACTCTACTCAAACAACCGGGGCGCAGATGATGAAGCCTGGGAAACCCCTGTTGTTTCGGGAATAAGCTCCCAGGAATATCTTCTGGCCCAGATGGGAGTTCAGAAAATCCCCGACAAAGAGTTTGTCATTGCTTCTACAATCATAGGAAACCTGGATGAAACAGGCTATCTCTCCCGCGAAATCCATGCTCTTATTAACGATTTGGCCTTCAACCAGAACCTCGAAGTAACAGAGGAAGAAGTACTCGAAGCCCTTAAACTTGTGCAGGGGTTTGACCCCCCCGGCATCGCGGCAAGATCGTTACAGGAATGTCTCCTTTTGCAACTCATCCATAAACCCGACAGGACCTATGCCACAGATCTGGCAGAGGTTATTGTACGGTATTATTTTGATGAGTTCTCGAAAAAACATTATGATAAAATACTTCAGAAAGCTCATATCACAGAGGAAGAACTTAAGGAAGCGATTGAAGAGATCACTAAACTGAACCCAAAACCAGGGTTTACGATCAGTGAGGAAGCCCGAAGCAGCCAGTATGTGGTGCCTGACTTCCTGGTCACCCTGAATGACGGAGAGCTGGAACTGACACTAAATTCGAGGAACACTCCCGAGCTGTCTGTCAACCGTGAATATTTCGACATGCTCAGGGAGTTTAATCACCGGAAAAAAAAGATCAGTAACAGCGAAAAGGCAGCTCTTACGTTCGTTAAGCAAAAGATCGATGCCGCCAGGGGTTTCATCGATGCCATCAAACAAAGGCAGGAAACCCTTTATTTTACCATGAAAGCTATCCTGGATTATCAGCAGGAGTATTTTCAGACCGGTGATGAGACGAGGCTTAAACCAATGATACTGAAAGATATTTCGAATAAGGTCGGTCTCGATATCAGCACGGTTTCAAGGGTGGCCAATTCAAAATATGTACAGACTCCTTTCGGTACTTTCCTGCTGAAGAGTTTCTTTTCGGAATCCCTGCAGAATTCAATGGGAGAGGAAGTGTCGACCAGGGAGATCAAGAAGATCCTGTTCGATATTATTGAGAGTGAGAACAAATCGGTGCCACTTACTGATGAAGAGCTGGAGGAGATGCTTCAGAAAAAAGGATATTCTGTGGCCCGGCGTACTATCGCCAAATACCGTAAACAGCTGAGGATACCCGTGGCGAGGCTGAGAAAGGAACTCTGATCAAACAAAAACATGAATAACGGCAGCTCCCTGGCGAAAATCATTTCAGGACTTTTTCACCCGGTCCTGATGCCATTTTTTACCCTGATGCTGATGCTTCAGACTCACTCCTTTTTTGTGGGCCTTCTTCCTTTCAGGGAGATTCTCATCCTCATGGGTTCTGTATTGCTGACGACCGTGATCTGTCCTTTTCTCATTATTTTCTTTCTGTTCAGGTTAAAACTTGTATCATCCATATACATGGAAAAAAGGGAGGAGAGGATAATGCCCCTGCTGTCGATCGGGGTATTTTATTACCTCACGTATTACCTGTTAAAAGGGATCAGCCTTTCGGTATTGTTCAGCTATTTCATGCTAGGCGCCACCCTGCTTATCATGATCTGTCTTTTTGTGAATTTCTTTTTCAAGATCAGTCTGCATATGGCCGGGATAGGGGGTGTTACAGGTTTCTGGCTGGGCCTGAGCATAAGGCAGGGGACGTCGCATGTGATCCTGCTTGCCAGCCTTTTCCTTCTCTGCGGTTTACTTGGTTTCGCCAGGCTGAAAAACGGCAACCATTCCCCAAAAGAAGTTTATACCGGTCTCTTTCTGGGAGCCGGAATATTGTTCACCTTAATGATGCTTTGATCAGAAGGGTTTGAGCAGAAAGCCCACGGTAATCGGATAGACATCGGGGCCACTCCCTTTCTGGAAAATCGATGAAAGCTGATAGTAACCAATGAGGTGGAACCATTTATAGCCAATCCTCAAGGTGGGGCCATATGCGAAACGATCAAGATTTTTCACGTTGCGTAACTTGATCCGGAGCTGGTCAGTGGTTTCATCAATATAATCATCTCCCACAAATTTGGTATGGGCAGGAAGCATATACCCTGCCTTAAAACCTATCCCCATACTGAATTTAGCCTTGTTGGAATAGGCAAATTCGATAGGGATTTCAATATAGGGCATAGTGAGTTTTGAGCGTTTATAGCCCACAGCATCGGGTATCTTAACTAGTCTTGTAGAGTCGGTATAACTCTTGACCTGAAAATTCCCATACATGTTATGAATGGACATCCCCAGCCCGACATTAAACCCGAAGTTACTCTTTCCAAAAGGCAGGCTGTACATCACATAGCCATGAAACCCCTGGTTGATGGTCCGGGTTTTGACACCTGAAGGCATATTCATGTAAATGTCGGTAAACATGCCTATTCCGACATGAATCTTCTTTTTGGTTTTCTCATTGATGATCTGTGAACTGGCAGTCATTGGAACCACCACAACAATGGCAGTCAGCAGAAAGAATGCCAAAACAATATTCAGATGAAGCTTCATAGTTACATATTTATCCGGTAAAATTAACGCTTTTTTCCCTCATCCATTGTTCAACCCCATAATTTTCGGGGATAAACGCCATTATGTATCAATGTCCTGATGCTGTCCATCACCAGAACCCTGTCTTCCTGGTACGTCATTCCGAACCACTGTTCATCACAGGAAAGCACTTTAACACCAGCTTGTCCTGAGCGTATCAACGTATTGACCATCGAAGGAATATAAAACTCGGCTTTAGGGTATTCATAATTGTTTCTTATGAAAGCCTCGAATCCTGTCTGCAGGTAGGTGAAGAACGAAGGAGTGAATCCCCAGCAGTTCATCGAAACAACAGAGTCGGGCGAAATGATTACCGAAGGGTTATTCCCTTCCTTGTATATAATCCCCTCTGATGTTTTTTCAATGCTTGTCCTCTCGACCACATCAACCAGCTCCCGCTCAGTATTAATCTGACAGATTCCACGGGAAACAGAACCGAATTCACTCAGGGTTTTATCCACCCGGTAACCTACCATACAATAATCGTTCTCCCGCTCAGGGGTCCAGTTTTTATAATAATCAGCAAGAGCCTGGTAAGCCTTTCTTCCATAGAAATCATCGGCATTGATTACGGCAAAAGGCCTGTCGATACGGTCTGCAGCCATCAGCACAGCATGCCCCGTGCCCCAGGGTTTTTGCCGTTCATCAGGTAAAAGAATACCTTCGGGAACCATCCAGATCTCCTGAAACACATAATCTACTTCAATATGATCGCTCAGCCGGTTGATAAACATCTCCTTGAACCCGGCTTCGAGGCTCTCCTTTATAACGAAGACCACCTTGCTGAAACCGGATTGCACGGCATCGTATATCGAATAATCGAGAAGGGTTTCCCCGTTTGGGCCAATACGGTCGAGCTGCTTCAGCCCGCCGTAACGACTGCCTACACCGGCAGCGAGAATTAATAGCTCTGGGTTCATAACGGATGTCAGATAACAGATAATTTCACCATTTATTCACGAATTGTCTATTTTATTTGTGTTCATTACGGCTTCGCCGAACACCATTTCACCATTTCACCATTTCACCATTTCACCATTTCACCATTTCACCATTTCACCATTTCACCATTTCCTTATTTTGTGCCCCCTCACCGCGTAATACAGTATGAAAGCATAGCAAGGAACGGTAATCCAGTATGCCGAAACCGGGCTGAACGCGTCGGCAAGCCGGCCGTAGGCGAGGGGAAGAAGAGCCCCTCCGGCAATTCCCATGATGAGCAGGGAGGATCCGATTTTAGTGAATTTGCCCAAGCCGTCAATAGCAAGCGGCCAAATAGCCGGCCACATAATAGCATTTGCCAGCCCCAGCAAAGCTATGAAAAAAACACTCAGGTCGAAAGGTAGTGCAAGCGAAAAACTCCCGATGTTGATCAGTAGCGATGACTGGTATGGAGCCTGAGTGGCAAGGAGGGCGCAAAGCACGAAAACAATTCCAAATAAAGCAGAAATGGCCAGTACAACCTCCTGTTTAAGGTATTTCGGGATAGTGATGATTCCGATGATATAACCAAGAACCATCGCCGCCAGCGTATAGGATGCGAAATAACGGGAGAGCTCAAAACTTATCCCCTGTGACTTTCCGAAGTTAATTATAGTATCTACTGCAATGACTTCAACGCCTACGTATAGGAATATTGCAATAACCCCAAGTACAAGCTGGGGAAACTGGAAAACACTGGTCTTGCTGTGATGTGAGGCAGCATCTAAGACTTCCTCTGAATCGGTGTTGATGTCGGGCAGACGGGAATACCTCAGCAAGATGGCCAGAAATACCAACACCACGGCCATTACGATATAGGGGATGATGATCCTTCCGGCAAGTGCATTCAGGGTGAGGTTTCTCTGAATTTCATCCAGAGACCCGAGGTACTGTTTGTCAAATTTGTCCATGCCTGCCAATACGATAGCACCCAGGATCAGCGGACTGATCACTCCGGCCATCTTATTGGATATACCCATGATGCTGATCCTTTTTGCAGCGCTTTGTATCGGCCCGAGAATAGTTACATACGGGTTCGATGCTGTTTGAAGGATGGCCAGTCCGGTGCCCTGAATAAAAAGACCTGTAAGGAATAGCCCGTACATCCTGGTATATGCTGCAGGAATGAACAGCAGGGCCCCCAGGGCCATCACAATAAGGCCGAGCGACATGCCATTCCTGAACCCGACTTTACGTAGTACGAAGGAGGAAGGAACGGCCATCACGAAATACGAAATATAGAAGGCAAACGCGACGAAGTACGACTCAAAATTGTTCTTTTCGCAGGCGACCTTCAGAAAAGGGATCAGCACAGAATTCAGCCAGGTAACAAACCCGAAAATAAAGAAAAAAACACCGATGATAAAGATCGAGAAAATGTACTGGCTCTTATTTCTGCTCAGGGAAACGGCCGTGGAATTCTGGGACATGGGTCATTATTTAACGGCAAAAGTAAAGGAATTCTGAGTTTCCCCAAAATATCTTATATTTGTGCTAATAACTCACCGGATCAAAATGGAAACCAGCAGCATGAAATTTAATATCCTTATTGTCGACGACAGGAAGGAGAACCTGATCAGCCTCGAAGCCATTATCGATAGTCCGGAACTGAATATCATCAGCGCCCTTTCAGGAAATGAAGCCCTGGCCGTGATGCTTGAGTATGATATCTCGCTGGTACTTCTTGATGTAAACATGCCGGGGATGGACGGTTTTGAAACAGCCGAGCTGATGCGGGGGAGCGAACGTACAAAAAGCATTCCGATCATTTTTATCACCGCTACCTTCCGCCAGCCGAAACAGATCTTCAGGGGCTATGAAACCGGGGCTGTTGATTATCTGTACAAACCCCTCGACAGGAAGATCCTCCAGAACAAGATCAGGGCCTACATTGATTTCTTCAAACAGAAATATGCTTTGCAGCTTGCCGGCATGGAACTGAAAAACACCATTGCTGAACTCGACAAAGCCAGGAGGACCGCCGAGGTTGCCACACTGGCCAAAAGCTCTTTCCTGGCCACGATGAGCCACGAGATCAGAACGCCTCTGGCCGGGATCATCGGCATGACTGATCTGATGCTGATGGATGAGGATCTGACGCCGCATCACCAGGAGCAGCTGTCGGACATCAAACAGAGCGGCGAATCCCTGCTTGAGATCATCAACGAGATCCTCGACATTTCAAAGATAGAAGCCGACAAGATCGAGATCGAACTCATTGCTTTCAGCCTAAGAGAACTGCTCGAATCAGTGGTCCACCTGCTTTCGGTAAAAACCTACCAGAAGAACCTTGCTTTCTTCTGCGAACATCCGGCCGACATGCCCGATATTTTTATAGGCGATCCTACCCGTATCAGGCAGGTGCTGATCAACCTCATTGGCAATGCACTGAAATTTACAGAAAAGGGAAATATCTGCATCAAGGTCGAAATCGCGGAATCTCATCAGAACGATTTTCATCTTAAGTTCTCGGTCACAGATACCGGAATCGGTATACCCCCCGACAAGCTTGGAACACTGTTTGATTCCTATTCCCAGGCCGACAGATCAACAACCCGCACATACGGAGGGACCGGGCTTGGCCTTACCATTTCGAAAAAACTGGTTGAGCTGATGGGGGGTCAGTTAACGGTGAGCAGCAGGGTCGGAAAGGGCAGCATCTTCAGGTTTACCCTTCCCATGGTTTGCCCCGATCCGGAAGAAAATTCCTGTACTCTTGATCTTCCGGATGAATTGAAAGGATCAAAGGTGATCATTGCAGATGCCGAACCAAAACACGCCCTTCAGCTTGAACAGTTCCTGCTGGCCTGGGGTCTTCAGCCTGTAGTTATGGTCTCTGCGGATGACTACCTCGAAAAGCTTAAGAATTCTGGCAATGATCGGGCAAAAATTGTGTTTATCGACGAGGCCCCGCTTGAAAAACAGGCTGAAATACCTCGTAAACCCGAATGGGTGGTCATGCTGAGTAACAAATCTGTTCACACGACCCGCAAACTACTGTCAGAAGGCATCACCAGCTATCTGTTTAAACCTGTACTTCAGCATGAGCTGCTTCATCTCCTGCAAAAGATCTTCGGAATTGATTCGACACGAAAAACATCCGACCTTCGTTTTCCGGAAATCAGCCGTTCGGGGCCTGTACTGAGCATCCTGGTGGCCGAGGACCAACCGATCAACCAAAGGATCATTGTGCAGCTGCTTGGCCTTAGGGGATGGGACGTAACCACCGCCAATAACGGGCTGCAGGCTATGCATAAAGCCCATGAAAAAGCCTTCGACCTTATTCTTATGGATGTGATGATGCCCGAGATGGATGGCTTTGAAGCAACCCGCATGATACGTCAGGATGCCGACGGGAAGAACCAGAATACCCCGATTATTGCCCTCACTGCCAACGCGATGAAAGGGGATAAGGAACAATGTATTGCCGCCGGTATGAATGACTATGTTTCCAAACCCATCAATGCTGAGGAAATTTTTCAGACTATTGAGAGACAGTATTCAAAGTGAAACCGTAATGTATGACTAATACCATCTGGAGCAGGATCAAACGCTCATTCCTTGAATTTGATTACAGCACCCTGAAAAATATAGGCATAGGGAAAACCATGCTACTGTATTTTTTAGCTATTTCGCTGATCCCTCTGGCAACACTGAGTTACATCAACTTCCGTAACTATTACGTCGGCCTGAGCATAATGGCCAAAAAAGCTCTGTTCACGACTTCCCAGCTCAGGATCAACTACCTTAACACCTACTTCACCGATCTCAACACTTATGCCGGTGAAATGGCCAGGGACAGGAATCATGTTTACTTTTTCGAACATCTTTCAGACCGGGATGCCGGCCCGGCAAAAAACAATAAAGCACCGGCTGGCAAAGGGTATTCTGAATTTGAAAACAGCCTGCGTACCGAGATCCAGAGAAGCTGGATTCCAGACGGTATTCATAACATTTACTTCATCAATCTGAAAGGAAATATCGTTTTTGAACTGAACCAGGGCGCCGATTTTGGTAAAAACCTGTTTACTTCTGAACTCGCGGGAACAAAATTTTCGAGGATGACAAAGCAGATTATCACCGAAGGCAAACAGATGTTCTCAGACCTTGAGTTCTACCCCCCTGGAAACCAGGATGCCTATGGGTTTCTGGGTTGCCCTGTAAGCGACCTCAACGGGAGCAAGCTCGGTATTCTTGTACTTCAGATCTCGACCGAAAAAATAGATAAGATCATACAGTATGGTGTTGGTTTTGGCGCTTCAGGTCACGTGTATATTGTGGGGATAGACCTGGTGATGCGCTCAAACAGCAATATCAGCGAGAAAAGCCCTATCCTTAAAACAAGAGAGATCAATGAAAGGACCAGGATCTGGCAGGAATATAAAGCCAATAACCTGATCCTGAAACCCGACGGAGATCCTATACGGGAGGAGGTTTCGATATACCCTACAAGCCAGGGTAAGATCGTGATCGGCATTTACCGTAATCTCGATGTGATAGAACAGCTGGGAGTGAACTGGGCCCTGGTGGAAGAGATCGATCAGGGTGAGGCCCATGCCGTGGCTCAGGAGCTTTCTTCTTTTGCCAAAATCTCCCTGATTATAACCACGCTTGTCGTTTTTATCCTTTCGATCCTGGTCACCAGAAGGTTTGTCAAACCGCTGAAGATCCTTTCAGAATGGGCCAAGCAGGTAGGCAGCGGACAACTTATCATACGCGACGTAAGGGTTTCGAAAGATGAGGTTGGTGAAATGAAAAATGAATTCATCAGGCTTGTTGTCTCGCTTAAATCGATGGCCGATGTGAGCCAGGCCGTGGCGCTTGGCGATTACAGCAAGTCGGTACAGGTACGAAGTGCAGACGATATCCTGGGCAAGTCGATGAACCAGATGGTCGAAAGCTTCAAGAACGTAGTTAAACAAGCCAGGGCCATCGCCAGCGGAGATTATTCATCTAATATCGTTCCGAGGAGCGACAGCGACACCCTGGGCATTGCCTTGTACGAGATGACTAACAGGTTGCGCGAGGCTCATATCGAGATCTCATACCAGGACTGGCTAAAGACCGGCCTCAATGAGTTAGGGATAAAGATATCCGGCGAAATAAAGATCAGGGAATTATGTGACGAGGTAGTTACTTTTCTCTCGCATTACCTCGATGCCCAGATTGGTTTGCTATATACCCACGAGGATGATCACCGCCTGCATCTCAAGGCCAGTTTCGCGTATACAGGCGACCCCTCAGCCGCCCGGCCGCTTGCCATGGGTGAAGGACTTGTGGGGCAGGTAGCCAAGGAAAGGCGGAAGATGAATTTCTTCTCCGCGTCCGAAGCGCTGCCCGAAGTAAAGACAGGCGCCGGGAACATGCAGCCCCAGTATTTCATCCTGGCTCCTATCGTGTTTGAGAATGTTCTCTCGGGTGTTATCGAACTGGGTTCTTTCCATCCTTTCGATGAGCAAAAGCAGAAATTCCTTGAAACATCGCTCGAGAACATTGCAGTTGCACTGAACACTTCGCGGTCGAGGGAACGCGTTGAACAGCTCCTGATGAAGACCCAGGAGCAGACCAACGAAATGGCCCATCAGAAAGAAGAACTCCGGCAGATCAACCAGGAGCTTGAAGAACAGACCAAGGCTCTGCGTATGTCGGAAGAAAGCCTGCAGCATCAGCAGGAAGAACTCAGGGTTATCAACGAGGAACTTGAGGAACGCACCAAGGTGCTGGAAATGCAACGAGACGACATACGCCGTAAGAACGAAGCCCTGGAGCTTGCACAGGAAGAGATCCGGCAGAAAGCCGAAGCCCTTGAGATCGCAAGCCGCTATAAATCGGAGTTTCTCGCGAATATGTCGCACGAGCTCCGCACTCCTCTTAACAGCATTCTGGTTCTTTCGGAAATCCTGGCGACAAATAAAAACGGGGTGATGACGCCCGACGAAGTGGAATTTGCCAATATCGTCCATGCGTCCGGTACCGACCTGCTGGAACTGATCAACGATATTCTTGACCTGTCGAAAGTCGAAGCGGGGAAAATGGAGCTCGAGATAGAAGCGGTAAGCCCCGACGACATACAGGATTATGTTTTACGTACGTTTACTCCTCTCGCCCAGTCCAAAAATATTGAGCTGAAAGCCCAGCTTGAAAAAGGTCTGCCGGAGACTATTGAAACGGATTACCAAAGGCTGTTGCAGATCATCAAGAACCTGATGTCGAACGCCATTAAATTTACCGAAAAAGGGAGTGTCACTCTGACTATCTCAAAGGCCGATGCCGGGGTAAGGTTTAATAACCTTTCTCTTAAAACCTGGGATGTGATTGCCATCACGGTGACCGATACCGGTATTGGGATTCCCGATAATAATAAGCATGCCATCTTTGAGGCATTCCAGCAAGCCGACGGTACGGTGAGCCGGAAGTTCGGAGGTACAGGCCTTGGCCTTACCATTTCGAGAAGCCTCGCCCGCCTGCTTGGAGGTGAGATACAGATGAAAAGCAAAGTTGGCGAGGGAAGTGCGTTTACGATCTATGTTCCTGCTACCTGCAAGACTGTTTTTACAGATGAAACGGAAGGCATTGAACAGTTAGCACCAAAGAGGATTGTTGCATTGAAAAAGGAAGATCCTCCGGTCGAAGAAGAACCTCAATACCCGAACTCAGGCTACTTTCCCGATACCGTTTTCAAAGGAAAGAAAATCCTTGTTGTAGACGACGACATGAGGAATGTATATGTACTTTCAAAGATACTGGAGGAAAAACATACTGAAATCATTATTGGCCGAACAGGTAAGGAAGGCATTGACAAACTGCACCAGAATCCTGGTATAAGCCTTGTCATTATGGATATCATGATGCCCGAAATGGACGGCTATACAGCGATGAGGGAGATACGGAAAGAAGAACAGTATGCCAACCTGCCCATTATTGCTTTAACTGCAAAGGCGATGAAAGGCGACCGGGAGAAATGTATTGAAGCAGGCGCCAACGATTATATGTCGAAGCCCGTTCAGACATTGAAGCTGCTCAGCCTTCTGAGGGTGTGGCTTCAGAGATAGGAGGAAGCATCTGATCCAAACCGGGTTCATCCCCCTGGCCATTGTGAGATTCGGCTGCTGCTTCCTGATTGTCGAAATTCTTCTTCTTGTGCTTTATTATTTTGCCATCGACGATAAACACGATAGATTCGGCAATGTTGGTTGAATACCCGGCCAGCCGTTCAATCGCAGTAAGAACAATGATAAGGTTGGTGGCAACCACGATCACCTCCGATTTATGCATCATCTCTTCAATGATTCTCGCGGTGACTGCATGAGTTTTTTCATTAATCGACAAGGCCAGTTCAAAAATATCTTTTACGAATGCCGTGTTGCGGGTATTCAAAATAGTGATCACATCATTCACGATCAGATCAGTCATCTTCACGATCTCTTCAATATGAAGTTCGGCCAGAATGTCAGGGTAATCGCTGATCCCTTCTATCTTCTGCGCAATGGTCACGGCATGATCGCCCATGCGTTCCAGGTCGTTGTTCATCTTGAGCGACGACATGATCAGCCTCAGGTCGGTGGCAACGGGCTGGGCAAGAGCGAAAATACTCTGGCATAGCTTGTCGATCTTGTTGTCGAGCTTGTCGACCTTACGGTCTTTCTCTATGATCAGCCGGGCTAGCTCGGTATCTCCCCTCAGAAGGGCATCAAATGCATTATGAACCTGCTCGGCCACCAGGTTGCCCATTTTATTTACACGCTTGTTCAGCTTCTGCAATTCGAGTTCGAAATGTCGTTCCATTGTTCTTCTTTTTTAATTTATTGTCTGCTGATGTGTAAGGAATTTATCAACCGAACCGGCCGGTAATGTATTCTTCAGTTTGTTTGATGTCGGGGGCTGTAAAGATTTTACGCGTTTTTCCATACTCTATCAGCTCGCCAAGGTAAAAGAAAGCCGTGTGATCACTTACGCGGGCTGCCTGCTGCATATTATGGGTCACGATGACGATAGTGTAGTTTTTCTTCAGCTCGAAAATAAGCTCTTCTATTTTTCCTGTGGATATCGGATCGAGTGCGCTGGCGGGCTCGTCCATGAGAATGATCTCGGGTTGCACGGCCAGAGTGCGAGCAATACAAAGCCTCTGCTGCTGCCCGCCCGAAAGTCCAAGGGCCGAATCCTGCAAACGGTCTTTGACTTCATCCCAGATGGCGGCGTTTTTTAACGAGGTCTCAACAATTTCGGTCAGTTTCTTTTTATCATTGATGCCATTGATTCTGGGGCCGTATGCAATGTTCTCAAAAATAGATTTGGCAAATGGATTCGATTTCTGGAACACCATGCCGATCTTTTTTCTGAGATTGACCACGTCGATTTTCTTCTGATAAATGTTAAGTCCGTCTATCAAAATCTCTCCTTTGATATGAACATTGGGAATCAGATCGTTCATACGGTTCAGGCTGCGCAGGAAGGTCGATTTGCCACATCCGGAAGGGCCTATAAACGCGGTGACTTCCTTTTCGGGGATCTGGATATTAATTGAGTTGAGGGCCATTTTCTGGCCGTAATGCAGGGTAAGGTCCTTAGTAACAATTTTTACTTCTTTCATACATCAATTCATTTGATTCTCCGTCTCAGTCTCGATCTGATCAAAACAGCCGCGAGATTCAGGGTAAAGGTGAGCATAAGCAGGACAAGGGTTGTTGCAAACTGAATAGGCAGGGTCTGGTCCACGTTCGACGATTGGGTAGACAATACATAAATATGGTAGCCCAGATTCATAAACTGGTCCGATACCGATGTTGGCAGAGTTGCAAGGTAATAGGCGGCTCCTGTAAACAGAATAGGCGCCACTTCGCCTGCACCCCGGCTTACAGCAAGAATTGTTCCTGTCATGATACCTGAAATAGATCCTGGTATGACAACCTTTTTTATGGTTTGCCATTTTGTGGCTCCGAGGGCAAGACTTGCTTCCCGAAGTTCCCTGGGCACCGTGCGTATCGCCTCTTCCACCGAGACAATAACAACAGGCAGGGTTAAAAGGGCCATGGTAAGGCTTCCCCAGAGCAAATTGGGCTGGGCCCATTTCAACTGCCCGCCCATGAACAAGTGATCCATTCCGCCGCCAACGTATTTGATAAAAAATCCCAGGCCAAACAAACCAAAGATAATCGATGGTACAGTGGCCAGGGTCCTTACCGCAAACCGTATGGTCTGGGCGATCCATGATTTCTCATGGGCGTATTCGGTAAGGTAAATAGCAGTAATAGCTCCGAATGGCACCGCAGCAAGAGACATCACGATCACAAGCAGGGCCGTGCCATAAATAGCCGGGAAAATCCCTCCCTTCATCATCCCATCAGTAGGAAACGATGTGAGAAATTTCCAGCTAAGTGTATCCTTGCCTCCGATAATGGTTACAACAAGAATGATTACAATAATTGCAAGAATCAATACAACCGAAAGGGCTGATGCGGTAATAATCGATCCACCGATAAGTTTATTTTTCAGCCTCATGCTCCCCTCCCCTGTATCTTTCTAACCAGCCTGACCTTGACATAAAATTCGGCTAAGGCATTTAATGTGAAGTTGAAAATAAAGAGTATAGAACCGATCAGGAAAAGCACCCCGTAATGCATATCGCCAAAAACTACTTCGGCCATCTCAGCGCCGATGGTGGCAGCCAGGGTGCGTACCGATTCAAAGGGGTTCAAAGAACTCAAGGCTGCATTTCCTGTAGCCATCAGTGCGATCATGGTTTCGCCGAATACGCGGCCAACGCCCAGAAGTACCGCGGCAAAAATACCGGGTGTTGCCGCCGGCAGGGTTACAAATACCGCGGTCTGCCATTTGGTGGCTCCCAGTGCAAGGCTGGCTTCACTGTATGTTGCAGGCACGGCTGTAAGTGCATCCTCCGTTATGGTAAAAATAACGGGTATGGCCGCCAGGGCCATCGCGATTCCACCCACGAATGAGTTAAGCCGGGTTTCGTACCCGAAAACGTTTTGTAAAAAGGTAGCCATCACCATCAGAGCAAAAAATCCAATCACCACCGAGGGAAATCCTGCAAGCAATTCAATGGCCGGTTTGATCCATTCCCTAAGCCAGGCCGGGGCGAATGCCGAAGAAAACAAAGCCGCGAGAATTGCTACAGGAGCGGCAAACAACATGGCGATCAAAGTCACTTTTAAGGTTCCCACAAATAATGGAATCAGTCCATATCTCGGATTTTCAGAAACCGGGTACCATTCATTGCTGAACAGACTGCTAAGGGAGCCCTCCCCACCTGAACTTTCGGAAGAAACAAGGTTTCCATCGGGGTTCACTTCTTTCTCTGACAAGGAAGAATCTTTTACTACACCATAGCTTTCAGGCTTGTTCTCCGCGGCTCCGGATTCAGCCCCGGTATACGTCTCGGGTTTCTGAGGAGCTGCAGAAGGTTCAGCCCCGGTGTATGTCTCGGGCTTTTGTTCAGCTGCAGCCTCGGTGCCTCCATAAGACTCAGGCTTGTTCGCGGTTCCCGCTGTGGTCTCAGCTTTTGCCCGGGACACGGACTTAAACGCCGGAAGGCTTTCGCGGAACACGAAAAAAAATATCAGAATGATAATAGCAATGGAAAGAAATGCAACGGAGGTAATCAGCTTCTCGGCAAAGTACTCCGAGAACCGGAATTTCTTTCTCAGAGATTCAGCAGTGAAAGTATAAGCTGTTTTTTTATAATCAGAATTCATCGATCTTGGTTTAAAAGTGAAAGGCAACATTTTTTCAAATGCTGCCAGTCACTTAACACACATCTACTAACAAAGGTATTATTTAACGGGAAAATAACCAACTTCAGTAACAACTTTCTGTCCATCGGCGCTTAATATCCAGTCAATATATTTTTTAGCGTCGCCTGTAGGTCTGTTTCTCATGTACATATAGAGATAACGGGTGATGGGATACTGCCCTTTGGCAATGGTTTCAGCTGTTGCAAGGTAGGCCTGACTTTTATCGTCCTTCTTCACTTTGCAATGTTTAACGCCGGTTGCATAAGCTGCACCGCCGTAACCGATTCCGTATATATCTTTGCTAACAGCGTTGACAACAGCCGCTGTTCCGGGAAGGGTCTGGCAACTGGGTGCATAATCTCCTTTTACTACTTTCTCCTGGAAGAAAACATAGGTACCCGAGCTGTTTTCACGTCCATACAGTTTGATCTCAGCATCGGGTCCACCCACTGCTTTCCAGTTCCGGGTCTTACCACTGAAAATATCGCCAAGCTGCTTTATCGTGAGTTCACTAACCGGGTTGTTTTCACTAAGAAAGATAGTGATACCGTCTTTTGCACAGGGGATCTCAATTCCGAGAGAAGAATAACGTTCCTTAAGTTTGTCCATTTCCGATGATTTCAGCGCACGGCTGGAATTGCAGATATCGGTTGATCCATTAATCAGGGCTGATATTCCCGTACCTGAGCCACCACCCGTGACCTGTACAATAACATCGGGATTTGATTTCATGTATATCTCGGCCCACTTCTGTGCCAGGATAACCATGGTATCAGAACCTTTGACCGTGATTTTTTTCGGTGCCGGCATGAATGCGAAGCCTATTACTGCCAACAGGACAATACTCGCAATCAGAGCTAATTTTCTTGAATTTTTCATATGTTTTTTATTAATTTTTGTTTTATTTTTTCTTCTTTCACCATTTAGAATTTCACCTGCATCCTCACGGTCAGCACATTCTGTTTGATCACGTTGCTATAATCGTAAGCGCTGGTTACTCCATTCACCGTGTATGCTGAGACCACATTACCATTTCCATTGGCGCCAACTGTACCAACCTTTTTATTCATCGGCATTTCATACGCAATCATGAACTTGATGTTGTCGGTGAAATAATAACTATAAGCGAAAGTCCAGGTTCCATAAGGAATATCGGAAGTTCCGCTATTGAGTTTGCTGGTATATACATTGTCTGTCTGGGTAACTGTTGCAACGTTACCTGCAAAGGTCTTCACAGGATTCGGGTCCTTGGTGGTTTTAGAAGCATCGTATTTTGCGGTGCCGATCTGATCGGCGGCAAGCTTGGTATTGGGGTTGTACCAGTCATATCTTACTGCGACCTGGTTGCGTTTGCCAATGTTCTTGGTCAGGTAAACATACCAGCCGCTGAAACTTTTGGTGATGGCCGGAGTGCTGTTACTTGTTTTGGTTAAGGTGGTAGTCATCCACAGGGTATCATTCTTAATTACGTTGGTAGAAGTAACTGCTGATGCAGAAGTCGTGATGCCGGGAATGGAATTCACACCGGTAATGTATTCACCCTTGATTGAGAGTCCGCCAAGAACATCGGCATAAAACTGAGCTTCAACACCAAACCACTGCTTGGGTACTGACTTGCCCAGATTCTCCAGGGTGCTTTTATAAGTATAATCAGAATTCAATGCAGTTAAGCTGTTGGCCTTGATCCGGCCATAATATCCGTGTGCACCAATAGTAAGTCCGCCCCATTTGCCGAGCTTAAAATCATAGGTAAGGCGTGCCATCAGGTCTTTATAATTGTCGTAATCGATATTCTGCAGCACAACCAGGTTCCCGTTTGCATCAGGGGTAGCGATGCCATCATTACCGTTAAAAACGGCCAGCTGGAACTTCAATGGAAATTTGGGGGGGGTAACTTCAAGTTTTGCACCGATTGCACGTTCATCGGGATAGATTGCCCTGATCACGCGGGAACGCTCGGGAACTTCGCGGCTACTCGAGGAAAACTCCACTTCGTAGTTGGGGCGATTGAATTTACCAACCCACAATGAGAAAGTTTTCAGCCATGGATCGTTGGCTCTTGCATAAGCATCCTTTATTGTAATGTTACCGGGCTGAAAATCGGGTTGCAGCACGAAAACGATCCCGTTAATCGGCTCATACGTAAATTTTATTCTTGCCCTGCGTACCATGAAATAATTACCAGGATACACGTTTGAGGCTTCGTAGTTCACCCATTGGGCCTGGATATACCCCGACAACTTGATCTTGGTAAGCTTGGCCAGATCGCTCTCGGCGGTTGCAAGTCTTTCTTCTACTCCGGCAACTTTGTCGTTCAGAGTGGAAACTTTCTGTTTCACGGTATCCAGATCATTCTGCACCTTCATTTGCGCCTGTAATGTCATAGCAAGAAACAGCAACGGCAGCACAAGTCCGCCAATCATAATAAATTGTGTAAATTTCTTCATAAACAGTAGTTTTGGTTCGCAGCAAAATTAGAACTTGCGCAAACCGGCTATGTTACGCCAGTATTACTTTAATGTTAAATAATTGTTAAGCGATTTTGCCAGCGCCAGAAATAACGCGGGATTCAGTAACGTGATTGTTAGGGTGTCATGCCTCTATGGGAAAGCTGATCGTGAAGGAAGTTCCATTTGTCTGTTCTATATGCAGCCGGGCCTCAATCTGTTTGACGAGGATTTCAACGATTTGGAGTCCCATGGTTTTATTTCCTTCCATTGAGAAACCCTGCGGAAGTCCGATCCCTGTATCTGAAATAGTAAGAGCATAAAAATTCGGGGCTTTTTCTTTTTTGAATGAAACGGTAATGGAACCCTTGGTATTGTCGGAGAATGCATGCCGGTAGGCATTACTGAGGAGTTCATTCAGCATCAGCCCCAGCGGAATAGCAGTTTCAATATTAATAATAAGCGGTTCCATCTCGAAATCGAGGTGAACATTCATCCTTCCATAAGTAGATGAAACTACCGAAGCAATTGACCTGACGTAATCGGGAAAGGAAATTTTCTCGAAATCTTCAGAACGGTATAGCATCTCGTGTACCAGCGCCATGGTCCTTATCCTGAGCTGCAGATCGGTAAGCGATTGCCTGATATCTTCGTTCTGGCTTTGTGCTTTCTGCATATTGATCAGGCTCACAAGGATCGCGAAGTTATTTTTAACTCTGTGATGAATCTCCCTCAGGAGATTTTCTTTTTGTTTGGTACCTTCCACGATTCCCATTTCTCTTTTTTTAAGTTCCTGAATATTTCTTGTCACTGACACAAATTCCCTGAAGTCCCCGGTTTTAGGATCAAATACAGGATTAAGGGAACTCTCTACCCATAATGGTTCATTCCTCTTCTTTCTGGCCAGGAAAGTAATAGTATCGCTCCTGCGGGCCGTTACAATCTGCATGAGCTGTTCTTTAAGAAAATCTGAATACCCGGAAATCACCAGTTCGAATAAATTTATAGATGACAGCTCTTTAGGGGAATACCCAAAAATATCAGTGGCAGCTTGTGAAGCGTATGTAAAATTATAGTCCTTGTCGATTCTGGTAATCAGATCCAGCGAATGTTCTGCAATGAACTTGTATTGATCTTCTTTTTCCACTATCCTTTTCTGGATCAGTTTCCGTTCAGCCGCTTCATGCTGGAATTTGATATTCAGGGTTCCAATTTTTTTCTTTGACCTCAGATGGCGTATGTTTATCCTCACAATAATAATAACAGCAAGAAGAACCGCGAAAACAATAGCGATCAGAAGGAATTTAAAAATCTGCTGGTTTCTTATAAATCGTTTCTGAAGGTAGTTCTGACGCTCAAGAACTGAAATACTTTGCTTTAAGGCAGAGATGTTTTGCCCTTCTTTGATTGCAACAATATCGGTATTAAGTCTTTCGAACAGAATGCTGTCGTTGGCGGAAGCCATCAGTAAAAAATTATACAGGGCTTTTTCCTTATTTCCTTTATTCAGATAATAATCATATAATATGCTGTATCCGCTTTTCAAATAATAGAATTTTTTGTTTTTCTTCGCTTTTTCAAGAGCTGAATTCATATAATACATTCCGGAATCTGCCTGGTCCATCCTTAAATAATCACCTGCCAGATTGATAAGTGAACTGTTTTCGGCATCCAATAATTTCGCTTTTCTTCTCAATGAGAGAGCTTTCCTGTTAAAATACACGGCCCTGGGAAGATTATGCTGCATATCGTAAACATGAGCCATCCGGGTATACATTGTACCGGAGATTCCAGGATTAACAGAATCAGCTAATAACGCCAATGTATCATACATCCTGATCACATCCCCATACCTTTTCTCATCAAGATAAATAGCGCCAATCGAAATATAAACTCCCAGTTGTTTTCTCCGGTCCCTGGCTTTGGTAAAATATTTCAAGGCTTCCATATAATAATCCAGTGCTTTTGAGGTGTCCATTTGCTCATGGAACACATCGGCCATATTATTAAGATAGGTGCCCGTGTAAACATAATCCTTTTTATGTCTTGCCAGCTCAAGACCGTGCCTGCATGAGGAAAGGGCACTCTCGTAATTTTTCAGGTAGAACTCGACAGCGAAAAGGGCATGGTCAGCCCGCATCAACCCTGTCGTGTCTCTGAGCAAACTGAAAAGCTGGGAGGACGCAAGAATAAAACGTATCGCTTCGGCACGTTTCCGTTTCCCGATTAAATAATTTCCGATATTCAGGTAAGATTCGGCTTTCCCTTCGGTATAAGAGATTTCAATAGAGCGTTTCATTACCTGATATGCAATAGCAAATTTCTCTTCTGGTGTTAATGTATCGGCATTAATTATAGTGATCATCTTATCTATACTGCGGATGTCGTTCGACTTTTCCCCGGCATCGGTATTTCGGTCGTTCCGGGCGAAAAGACCAGATGGCAGAAAAACTGCGATCAGCAGAAACAGAGAAAATGGTCTTAGTCGTTTAGATTCCATCCCTGATTGTGAAAATGATTATTCAAAAGTAAGAAAAACCCTCATTAGGTTACTTTATTTTCCTGGTTTTAAGGAGAAGGCTGTTGCTGACTACCGAGACTGATGAGAATGCCATGGCTGCACCGGCAATCATAGGGTTCAGCAGGAAGCCGGTAAAAGGGTATAGTATTCCTGCAGCAACAGGAATGCTGAGGACATTGTAGAAAAAAGCCCAGAACAGGTTAACGCGGATCGTATGAACTGTTTGCCTGCTGATCTTTAAAGCCAACGCCAGCTTTGCAAGGTCGCCTTTGAGAAGGATGATCCGGGCCGATTCTATAGCAATATCGGTTCCGGTGCCCATGGCAATACCCACATCGGCAAGTGCCAGAGCCGGGGAATCATTGATTCCGTCGCCAACCATGCCGACTTTCTTTCCGGATTTCTGTATTTCCCCGATATATTCAGATTTCTGTAAGGGCGAGGCCTCGGCTTTGAAAAAATCAATCCCGGTTTTCGAGGCAATCTGTGAACTGATAGCAACACTGTCGCCCGATAGCATATGTACCTCAAGGCCCATATCTTTCAGCTCTTTAACTGCAGCTGCCGACCCGGGTTTGATACTGTCGCTTATAGCGGCGACAGCCACAACCCTTAGATTTCGCGCAATGTAAACCACCGAGAAGGCCTGATTCCTGAGCAGCTGATGATATCCGAGAAGCTCATCAGAGATGAGGCAGCTATTACCGGTGACATACGTTGGACTGCCGATATGATACCTGTTCTGATTGTATAATCCCGAGACGCCTTTTCCTGTCACACTTTCGAAACCCACTACCGTATTAGCCGTATTCTGAGGTACATTAAAAAAATCCATCAGGGCCCTGGCGTACGGGTGTTCCGACCGCCATTCAATAGAAGCCACTGCTGCGGATATCTCTGCAACAGCATCCTGTGCAAGATGCTCGTTTTGGTCCCATTGTATCTCGCTCACGCCGGGCTTGCCCGAGGTGATAGTCCCGGTTTTATCAAAAACGAGAACATCAAGTTTGCAGAATTCTTCCAGGCCGGGTGCATCTTTGATGAGGATACCATGCTGTGCAGCCTTACCAAGGCCGACTATAATTGCGGTAGGTGTGGCAAGGCCCAGGGCACAAGGGCAGGCGATGATCAGAACACTTACCGCGGTAGTTAAGGCATGCGAAAAACCCATTCCTGGAAAGAATACCAGCCAGGAGAGAAAGGTAAGAACCGCTATACCTATAACAACCGGAACAAAGACCGAAGCTATACGATCGACCGTTTTCTGGACCGGGGCTCTGCTCCCCTGTGCCTGCTCAACCAGCCTGATGATCTGTGCAAGCATAGTCTGTTCTCCGATTTTTTCGGCCAGGATCAGCAGACTGCCTGTCTGGTTCAGGGTGGCGCCTATCACCTGGTCTCCTGCCTTTTTGGTCAATGGTACGCTTTCGCCCGTGATCATGCTTTCGTTGACCAGGCTATCCCCTTCGGTGACGTGACCGTCGACCGGAATCTTCTCCCCAGGTCTGATCACGACAATATCTCCTATCCTTACTTTTGAAATAAGCACTTCCTTTTCCTCTCCGTTTCGGATCACTCTTGCAGTCTTTACTCCGAGGTTCATCAGCTTCCTTATGGCAGAAGATGTTTTGCCTCTCGCCCTTTCTTCCAGAAAACGCCCGAGAAGGATAAAAGAGATGATCACCACGGCAGCCTCGTAGTACATCGAAGATCCCATCCCTTTCATGGGGTTCACCGATGGAAAAAACGTATTGTACAGGCTGAAGAGAAAGGCTGTTCCGCTTCCCATTGCTACCAGGGTATCCATATTTGTGGTAGCATGTCTGGCGCGTTTCCAGGCAATGACAAAGAACTCCCTTCCGAACCAGAACATCACCGGACAGGATAAGGCCAGCATAATCCAGTTTCTGTATGCAAGCCCGGGTAGAAACATAGAGATTACAAATACCGGAATTGCAAAAGAGAAAGAAGCCAGCAGATTAATCCTTGCCTTACGCAAACGCCCGGCCTCACGCGATTCCTCATCCGCCATCATACCTTTACCGGTAATAAGCCGGTAGCCGATAGCCGAAACGGCATCCTCCAGCTGCTTTATTGAAGCTTTCTCAGGATCAAACTCGACCAGCACCGTCTGGTTCGAGAAATTCACGTTGGCCGAGACAACACCTTCAACTGCCGCAAGCATGCTGTTTACACTGGCCGCACAGGCAGTGCATGACATCCCTTCAACTTTATAGATCTCTTTACTGGTTTTCATTCTGGCGGAGTGGCTGGGAAAATCAACGAAAGTGTTTCTTCTATTTTGGGAAATAAAGCCTGTAAAAGTGCCTGATTGCTTTTCATGATTTTATTCCTGAGTACCTGCAGATGCAGTTGATATTCGGGGCTGATCTTTTTCCTTTTCTGAATGAACTGGACGATGTAGTCCATCAGAACCTGGTTATCGTGCCAGTTTCCGATCAGCATCTCGGTCTGGCTCAGCCTGCTTAAAATAGCATCCTGTTTCTCATCTTTGAATACCATGGAAATCAGGATGAGAATGGTCACCATGCTTTTAAGATGCTTTCTGATTTCGTGAATGTTTTCAGGGTTGGAAGGATAATTTCTGAGCAGGCTTATTTTCTTTGCTTTCTTTAGAATAAATTTTTCTGACCTGACTTTCAGCGACCTGACTTTGATCTCCTGGCATAGTTTCATGATCGCCTTTTCTGATTTTTTCAGTTTCTTTTCGTCGAACTTCTGCACTACAGCAATAAACTCTTTGCTTAGTTTATTTTCCCTTGACCGGAGGTATTTGATAAAGAAAGTCATGCCGGGTGTAAGCGGGCCGAACTTTGCAATCACGATCTGGTTTACCTGCAACTCCCTTATCTTTCCCGAAAACCTAAACAATGTTTTGAAGACTTCGAAATTTTCATTGTCAAATTTTTCCGGATCAAGCATCTCGAACATCTCGAGGATGGAATAGATCTTTTTCATGTCGAGCCGGGTCTTGTGAATGTCCTTTTCATCGCCTGTGATACTCGAGCTGTAAAGGTTGGCAAGGAAGGAAGTGGTTCTTTTTTTGAAAAAACGCCAGTAAAATTCCCGGACTTTTGAAGACGTCATAAAATTGCTAAATTATTTAGCTTAAGGTAATTATAATGCCAGGGAGGACTCCCTGACAGGTAATTTTTCGGTACTTTCTGCTTTAGCTGGTTGAGCATTCTCAGCCGGGGAAGGATTTTCTATGTGATGAATCGGGCCGGGAGGGGGCACATGGTAAGCCAGTTTATAATGCTTGTAAACCTTGTTCAAATCTTTCAGGAGGGCTATACCCTGTTTGGCCATCCGTTCTTTACGATCCCATGAAACATGCATTTCAAGCATATCCTTCATCATAATATTACGGTTGTTTTTCCAGGAACGCAGAGAATTAATAAGGGCCGGGTGGAACTGGGATCTCAATACAGAATACTGTTCCCGGGCCTGTAACAATTTGATCTTTTTTAAATGCTGTTCCAGCCCGCAGGCAGAACCCGGGTTTTTACCTTCGGTGATCATTATCAGCTTTTTCAGCCGGATCTCTATAATCCCCGACAGAATCCAGATGGCTTCGGTATAAAATCCATTTTTCATGGCATTGCCGGCTGCAATCGTCAGCTCTTTAACCGTGAACACTGGTTTTTTACTCTTTCCTGTCTTGATCCTCATGGCAGCAGAAGTCGAAATTTGTGGTAAAGGTAGAAAAAAAATGCCTACCTTTACCGTCCTTATTCAATGAATAACCTTGTACCGTGCCACGATTCTTTAGTTTTATAAGTATTCTCCTGCTGCTCTTAACACTCAGTTGCTCTAAGCAGAGTGATCCTGTAACCCTCGATTTTAATTCACTGGTAGCCGGGGGAGTAGGCCTGGGTTTTGTAAGTCCGTCTACAGTTCCTCCAACTGCTACCATTGTTGCTACTATGAGCTCAGCTGTTAATCCTGCCAGTGCAACAACCAACAACATAAAACTCCTGAGGTCTTATGATACTACTTATGTAGACCTTGCCATCACAGTCTCAGGAAGTACTATAACCATCGTTCCTAAGACTGATCTGGGCAACGGCATCTATTATGAACTTACATTCACATTACTTCTGGGTACAGACGGCACTTCTATGACCTATCTCTGGAGGTCATTCACCACGATTGGCAGCTTCGGACCCCCGGGGCTTATTGCTTATTGGAATTTTAACGGCAACACTTACGATATGCAGGGGCATTATACCGTGAGTTCTGTCACAGATCTAAATTATGCGATCTCCTTCAGAAAATCCCTGGGGCAGTGTGCCGCATTTAATGGCACGTCGACCATGGTTCAGGTTTCTAACGGCGATCAGCTGGTTAACACGAAAGATTTCTCTGTCTCTTTCTGGGTAAGAGCAAATTCCCTGTACCAGATTGATTCAACAGGGAAACCAAAAGCGCAGCTGGTGCTCGGGGTAGGTGATTATAAAGGTTTTGAGTTCGAGATTGCCTCCGACTACAGCTCCTGCAAACTGGTTGCTTCCTATGCCCTTCCCGACGGCTCCACGATTTCTGAAGATCTCTCCTTTGGCGGTGACGGCAAAACAGGAACTAACGGAGGTTTTCCTGGCTGGACTTACTGCGCCGACCTTAGAGCCACCGGTGGTGTTTTAGCGCTGCTGAAAGACAGCTGGGCTTTTATCAGCTGCACCTATAACAGTAATACCAGGATTGGCACTCTTTATATTGATGGCGTTATGATGAAGCAGCAGGATTTCAACAAATGGCCGGCCGGAGATCCCGCTACAACCATCACGGGCCTGAAATACGGCGGCAGTGCACCCCTGCAGGAAAACCTGTTTGCCATGGGCTTCTTCCATTCTGCCCTGTCAACGGCCTATTCAAACACTTCCTGGGGGAATTACTTTTCTCCTTATTCAAACCATTTCAGGGGGTGGCTCGATGAGGTAAGGATCTTTAACAGTGCAATTAAAAGTTCAGATGTACTTGAGATGTACATTCTCACCATGCCTTAATTTTTCTCTTCCACAAGTTTCTTGATCCCTCTCATCACTTTCAGTGGAGTGTCTACAATGACCATGTTGTATAACCACGAAGGTACATTTCCGCCCGGATCTACAAAACCTTCCAAGACCGCCTGGATCGTATTGTTGCCCGTTGGTTTCAGTGTCCACTTCTGCCAGTAATTCCGTATCCTCACGATTCCTTTCCGTTCGGGGACCGCATCGGGCAGGGGTTTGGCCGAAACGGTTTTTTCTCCTGTTATAGGGTCCACAGTGATCTTCGCCTCAACACAAAGATCACGGTCATTCATAGGCCATGGTACATCATACACCAGATAATACCTGACGAGTTTATCAGGTTCAAAAGTGAGCACTTTTATCTCCTTCACATTTTTATCCCACCAGTCAACATTCTCCACATTTCCGATATACCTGCTGAGCTTTTCCATGGTTGTATGGAATACCGTTTCTCCTTTGAAGCATTTAAAGTTAGAATGATCAGGCGTTCTGGTATAGATCTTTATCCCCTCTTTTTCCTTGATGAAATTCCATGTCTGTGCACTCAGCGCTGAACACATCAGTACTAAACAAGACACCAGGAGAAACCTCAGGTAAATCAATGGATATTTTTTGTTCGGTGGCTGCTTCACGGATTCTATTTTACCTGCAGAATCTCATCGAGGCCCGCGATTTTAAAGGTCTTCATGATAAAGGGGTCAGTATTCAGAATCGAAAAAGCTCCGTCTTTTACCCTCTTCTTTCCGGTCACACAAAGTCTGATAAACGAAGACGAGATATACGTAACTTCTTTCAGGTCAAACGCAAGGCCGAAATCGAGAAGAGCCCCCGGGTTATCATTCTTTGAAAGCGAAGTAAATTTGGCCTCCAGTTCCGGTGAGAGCTGGTTGCATAGTACCGTATCCAGGCGTCCTTTAAAAATACAGGTCAGTAGTCTTACTTCGGGGTTAAAATCAAAATCTAACATAATGGTGCTTTTTCAATTAATGATTTTTATGATACTCAAACCTCAGATCGGCTTCACTGCAATTTTCGTCAAGGTATTTAGGCTTGTCGATGCTGAAAAACCGGTCATTCATTTTTCTCCTGCAAACTCTCTGGATATTAATAAGGTGTTTTACGCTGATGTTCTCGGTGGTGATGTTTTTACCGCCCGTGCCACAGCCAAGGGTCAGCGATGGCGAAAGCATATTGAATGTTCCTCCGACTGCACCCTGGGAAGTTGGCGTGTTGACCACGATACGCCCGGCATTGATAAGCTGGCTGAATTCCATGATCCGGTGTTCGTCATTGGCATAAATTCCTGCGCTATGCCCAATCCCCCCCAGGTAATTCAGATCGATGCATAATTTTATGGCCGAATGATAATCTTTTGCAGTATAAAACGCCAGGATAGGGGCCAGGATCTCGACCGAAAGAGGGTAGTCTTTACCAACCCCTTTTAATTCGGCCAGTAATATTTTTGTTCCCTTTGGAACAGTAATTCCGGCTTTTTGGGCAATCGTTTCAACTGACTGGCCCACGATAAAGGGGCTCATGCTCATCGACTCTTTCACAACAGCGATATTCTGTACCTTAAGGATTTCCTCCGGGCTGAGAAAATAACAGTTCTGTCGTTTAAACTCATCTCTTATCTGAGGAGCAATTTTTTCTTCAACCACAACCGACTGCTCGCTGGCACAAACGGTTCCGTTATCGAATGTTTTTGACATGATGATAGAGGAAATGGCAAAGGGGAGATCTGCGCTTTCGTCGATGAACACTGGCACATTGCCAGGCCCCACACCTATAGCCGGGTTGCCCGAGCTGTAAGCTGCTTTAACCAAACCTGTTCCTCCGGTAGCAAGGATAAGCGCAACCCTCGGATGAGCCATCACCATCTGAGTGAACTCCCTCGATCCTGCCGGGATCATCTGAATGCAATCCTCAGGTGCCCCTGCCTCCAGCGCCGCTTCGTAGCATATACGGGCTGCTTCACCAGTAGAGCGGGCCGCGTTACGGTGAGCGCTGATAATGATGGGGTTTCGGGTCTTCATGCAGATGAGTATCTTGTAAATGGCAGTAGATGTGGGATTGGTCACAGGTGTTACCGCGAAGATAGGGCCCAGAGGCTGGGCAATCTCTGAAATGCCGGTAACTGTGTCATGATTGATAACCCCAACCGTTCGCTGATCCCGTATATCCTCGTACACCAGCTGAGTGCCTATTACGTTCTTCCACACTTTGTCCTCCCAGATGCCGATCCCGGTCTCATCAACAGCCATCTTCGCCAGCTTTACCCTGGCATTCAGGGCGGCCCTGTAAACAGCCTCCACAACTTTGTTCGTCTGCTCCTGGTTGAACTCCTGGAATTCCGCCGCGGCATAAATAGCCCGTTCAAGAATATCATTTGCCTTTTCAGTTAGGTTTTCTGCCATATTTCTTGTTAATATATGCTACCGGTTTGTATTTGTTGAGAAACGCCTGCAAATTTATTGATTTTTCTTAATTTACTATTATATCTGCAAGATGAAGACTTACCGTCACAGATGCGATTATGAAATGTCAATGAGGAAATTGACATGGGTTCGTTATTTCATTAACAAATCTCAGCGTAATTGTGGCGGGAGCGTTTCGTTTCTTCATAATTTTGTTTTTCAAATAATTGCACATCGTTGTCTGCTGCATAATCTTATTAATTAACAAAAACTGAAAGAATATGAAAAATTTACAAAAAGTATTTTATTTTGCCGGCCTGTTAATTCTGGCCTCATTTGCGCTATTGCCTTCCTGCGTCAAAGAAGGCACACAGGGTCCTGCCGGCGTTAACGGTATCAACGGCGTAAACGGGACCGATGGTTTAAATGGTCAGGATGCTAATTCTTCCTGCCTCGTTTGCCACACGATCGCTAATTTTGATAATAAGATCGCCCAGTATCATTTCTCAAAACATTACACGGGTACATCCAGTAGCCGTTTTACCAAATTCTGCGCAAGATGTCACACCAGTGAAGGATTCAAGCAGATCATGGGCAGTGGACAATATGTTGTTGCCAACGACATGCCGGAAGCCAACAGAATTAACTGCACAACCTGTCACAAACATACCGGATTTGATTTTTCCGGAGATACGGTTTCTCAGATTTTAGCTTCTATTTCACCTGTTTTCCTGAATTACAACAAGAACCAGATTGCCACTGATTTTGGTTCAATAAACAACCTCTGTGTAAATTGCCATCAGATTCGCGGTGCTACCTCTCTTACTTATTTCGACGTTGCCCAGAATAAGAGTGTTGCATTTACTCAGCTTCCTTACTTTCCTTTTTATAACACCGACGACAATGCATCGGTTAAATACCAGGTTGGACGTAGCTTCTCGGTTCATGATGGAAACCAGTCAAATCTTTTTGCTGGTATCAATGGTTATGAATATGCAGGCAAAACCTATACAAAAATATGGAAGCACTCTGCTAACGCCTGTACAGATTGCCATATGAATACATTCAATCCTGCCGACTCAACAGGTGGTCATTCTCTGAAAGTAAACAAAGCTGAATGTACTGCATGCCATGGCAGCGATAAGTTAACTTCTATTCAGGAATTGATTTCGGGTAAAGTCGTTGCTTTGGCTGAACTGCTTGTTGCCAGAAAAGTATTCAAGAAAACCACAAACACCCAGGGTGTTGTTTCATATAGCGCAGTACCAACCCACGATTTCTTCGGAGTTCTTTTCCCGACTGCACAGGATACCATCAAGTATGCTATTGCTCTTGCCGCCGCAAACACTGTTGACCCGAAAACCGGTTTGGTTATTTATACAAACAATGTAACCATTGGCGTTGATCCTGATTATTCTAAGAGAATCGGCCGCGAATGGAAATACGGCGAATTAGGCGCAGCTTACAATTATGGCTACATCAATAGCGAATTATCTAAAGGTGTTCATAATCCTCCTTACGCCTTACAAATCTTACAGAATTCTATTGATTGGCTGAATGCTAATCCCTGATAAATTTAATTAAAAAAAAGGCCGAAAACATCAACATGTTTTCGGCCTTTTTTTTTATCGTTTCCATGCCAAACAAAGCCTGGTTGCAAATCAATACCTTATGATTTTTGTCACCCCCGAATAACGCATCCCTTCAACTTTAACAAGATACATTCCTTTTGGCAGATCATTGTAAGCGTTACTGCCTGAATTCCCCGTGTTCCATTTGATTTTTTGTTCGCCCGCTGATAGCTTTCCGCTGAATACCAGCTGCCTGAGTTCTCCGTTCAAACCATAGACACATACCCTGATCTGATCCTCTGCCGGAAGATAAAAACTGAAGGTTATACTGTTTACCATCGGGTTGGGGTATGCATCCAGATGAACAGAACTTGGTTTTGCAGGTGAGGAGATCCCGGTGAATAGTTGATCCAGGCTGGCTTTGTAACACGATAAGCCATAAGTTCCAACAACAATAGTACGTGTTGGCGCATGAATTTTCATGGCATAGACCGGTACAGCAGGGAGTCCGTTCCAGATCCATGACCAGGTTTGTCCTCCATCGGCAGTTCCATATACACCTGCGTCGGTTCCTACAATGATCTTGCCCGGGATATCCGGATCCAGGGCAATGTCGTTAACCGGGAACTCGGGCAGGTTCCCCGAGATGTCGGTCCAGGTTGATCCAAGGTCTGTCGATTTGAATACATGCGGAAGAGGTTCATCCCAGCGGAAACCGGAGAGCGTCACATAAATCGTGTGCTCCTCGAAGGGATCTGTGGCAACCCTGGTGATGGAACGGTTGGGGAGTCCGGCTGAAATATTCTGCCAGGTCTGACCGTTGTTGGTCGAGATTTGAACCTTGCCGTCGCCTGTGCCTGCAATAACAATTGCTGGATTTATAGCGGAAATGGCGATGGTTGTAATCGTGTAAAAGTACTGGTCGATGCCTGCGGTGAGGTCACCGCTCACAGCTTGCCAGGAGTTTCCCTTGTTGGTTGATTTCCAAACCCTGTACGTACCGAAATACAGAATAGAGGGATCCTCAGGGTGCATGGCCAGGGGAGCGGACCAGTTTACCCGGTCGCCCGACATCGGAGAAGCGATATAGTTCATATTTGAGCCGCCATCATCCGAACGATAAAGATTCCCCCATTGGTATTCCGCATAAATAATATTTGAATTCGTATAGTCGACCAGGGTATACATTCCATCACCCCCGAGGATAGGCTCCCAGTCACTTGTTCCTCCGCTAAGGGTCCTTATAGTATTGTTATCCTGGGTGCCGCCATATAATCGTTCAGGATTCTGGTAATCTATATCGATGGCATAAAACTGTGTCAACGCCAGGTTGTTGATTTTTGTCCAGCTGTTCCCGCTGTTTTGACTACGATACAGTCCGCCGTCATTTCCTTCAATGATACTGTTAGTCGTTTCATCAAACATCATGGCATGATGATCCACATGGAAATCCCAGGTTGAGATGTCGGTCCATGAACTACCTCCATTGTCTGATCTGAACAAGTCCACTCCCATTACAAACACCCGGTTGGGGTTAAGCGGATCAACCCTGACCTGGCCGAAATACCATCCGAAATTACTGTTCATCCCATATAAAGCTCCATCGTTGGTGCGTGTCCACGATTGCCCCCCGTTCAGGGATTTATAAACAGCCACCTCGGTATTATCAAGGTCGTAAAATGCATAAAGGATATCGGGATTTGATTTGGCAATGGCGATACCAATCCTGCCCACATTGCTTCCTTTTGGCAATCCGCTGGTCATTTCAGTCCAGTTAGTTCCGCCATCAGTGCTTTTCCAAATCCCGGATGTGAGGCCGAAAGAACGACGGTAAACCAGCCCGCGTGACCTTTCCCACATGGCAGCATAAAGTATTTGAGGATTTGTTGGATGTTGTACCAGGTCAATCGCCGATGTTGAATCGGTGAGATACAGAACCCGTTGCCATGTTTGACCGCCATCATCGCTGCGATACACCCCGCGTTCATCGTTGGTCGTAAAAAGGTTGCCGCAAGCGGCGACAAAAACACGCTGAGAATTGGAATAATCAACAAGGACACGACCAATGTAAGCTGAATTTATCAGCCCGATATGCTGCCATGAAGCGCCCGCGTCGGTCGATTTGTAGATGCCATCTCCCAGAAAACTAAAGCTGGATGAATTGGCCTCTCCTGTTCCGCAGTATAAAACCTGGTCGTTATTGGGATCGATGGCGATATCACCGACGGAAATAACCGGAACATCATCGAACAGGTTGGTCCATGTGACACCCTGGTCGGTTGTCTTCAGAATTCCACCGGTGGCTGCACCTATATAGATCGTTGAAGGATTGCCAGCCGGGGATTCAATGTCGGTAATCCGGCCCCCGATGTTTTCAGGACCAGAGAATATCCACGGGTTATTCAGGCCCGACGCAGTTTTCATCAGGTTCCGGGCCTGTTGTGCAGCCGAATGAAATGCCGCAGTATTGATGCGGTCATGCGGATACAGTCGTTGCATGGCCATCCAGTCGTTTGGCTCAAGGTTTGGCGGCACCCATTTTACCGTTGATTTATTATTTTTAACAGGCAATAAAAAGAAAGCCAGCATAACAGCGACAATCATTATGGATATCGCAGCGACGATTCGTGTTATTCTTTTCGGCAAGGAAAGTTTCATATCTGATGTGTTTTAGTTACTGCATGATCAATACCTTGCCGGCAATTGGTAGTTCCTGGCTGCCAGCATGGAAATCAACATTCCAGGATCATCGGTGATGATCCCGTCTACACCCCAGTCAATCAGTTTCGACACCAGGTTAACATCAAATGTAGTCTTGCTGTGTTCCGGCCAGGTCCAGACTACAACTTTTAATCCGAGACGATGAGCCTCATCAAGGGTCACCTTTGTAAGCACAACATCTTCGGGTTCCCAGCAGGTTCCTCCCATATCTTTGACCATCTGGGGAATAGAATTCTTATGATCCTTTACTAAGATTCCTCCGGTCCATAATCCTGCCTTGGCCGGATCGGGATCAAAAAAGCTATAGGGAGTTCCCGGTTCATTATCCCATTCAGTAAGATAAGCTGTTTTAACCCGGGCATCGAGTTTTTGAAGTTCATAGAGGCACCTCCAGTCGAACGATTGAATCTCACACAAAGTAACAATATCCTCGTCTTTGAGGATCTTATATAGTGCAGCGGCAAACTCAGCAGGAGTATATGTCCAGTCGTTATGCTCAGGATCAGTTTTAAATTCGATCTGGAAGCCTACTTTCCGGTTTGTTTTAGCGATCACATATCTGATCACTTCACGCAGCGTAGGCATTTGAACACCATCCATCCCGACCTGGGCCGGGAAAAATTTACTATACGAGCTGGCTGTATCCAGCCGCCCCACATCATATTTTTGAATTTCTTCCAGGGTTAATGATTTTACCAGCAATTTCCCGGTTATGAATTTGCCATCCGCCCCTCTCACAATATTAGGATTCAGCTTGATGTCATGCGATACGATCACCTCACCTTCCTTCGACATCACGATATCCATATCAACCCAGTGAGTCCCGATAGTGAGCCCGGTGGCATAGCCCGGGATGGAATTTTCAGGCGCATAGCTTCTTGCGCCCCGATGTGCATATACCTGCAATTGTTTTCGCGTATCAGGCTGAACAGGGTCCTGAGTGTTTTTGCTACACCCCCAGTGTGCAAGAAAAAACAGGGAACACATTAACCATATAAAAATTTGGAATGATTTAGTCCGTTTCATAGTCATCAGTTTATAGAGTAAGCCAAATTTACAAATAAAGCGTGACATTACTCCAGATACTAAAAAAACCACTCACGAAAAAAGTGTAATTGGTTATTTGATATTTTGAGGCGAAGCGGTAAAATCTCAGTAAATATATATTTGAAAGAGCAGTATGCTCTTTTAAGAAAATAAAATAACCCTCCGGGGTAAATTAGGAGTATCTTTAGTCATTATTAATCATTATTTACGGAAAAAGGAGGAACTCCATGGTTAAAAGCTTTAAAATGACTGATCAAAGAAGATTTCATTCCATCGTTGTATTGATTCTGACTACAGCTATTGCCGGACTCCTGATCTCCGGCTGCAAAAAGAACAATGATGAAACAGTCACCACCCAATTTTTAAAAGGGCCCTACCTTATTTTTCCTGATAATAATACGCAAATGAAGGTTCTCTGGTATACCAATATCTATCCCGGTAACTCAAGAATAGCATGGGGAAAAACTGAAAGTTGCATCGACAGCAACATTGCTGTGACTGAAGAGAGCTATTCATCAGACGACATGCATGGTTTTAATTATACCCTTACCGGCCTTACTCCCGGCGTAAAAACCTATTATAAGGTAATTGCAGATCAGAACACTGCCACCGGTTCATTTTACCCTGCGCCTCCCGGCAATGCAACCAGGCTCACTTTTTACGGGATGGGTGATTCTCAGCCCAAAACCGGGGTGCCGGTCATGTTTGATGCGGTATCTGCAGCTTTGCTGAACGATATGAACAAGGACGAACCGAATCGTCACACTCTGGTGCTCCACGGGGGCGATTTTGTTTACCGCGGCCGGGTAGAGGGAGACTGGGGAGCAGGATATTTCAACAACAGCTACACTAATATTGCCTCGTTATTTGCTGCCTTGCCGATCATGGGTGCGGTCGGAAACCATGAGTTTTATAATGCGAATGGAAAAATAGACATGACTCATCCGAATGCTTTTATTGACCAATATTTGCCTTATCCCTATTATTCCGACTATTATTATTCATTTGATTACGGCCCGCTGCATGTGGCTGTTGTCGACAATTATTCTTCCTGCGAAGTGGGTTCTGATCAATATAACTGGCTGTCGGATGATCTCACCAATTCAACAAAACCGTGGAAAATAGTCATGTACCACGAATCGGCTTTCGGAAATGCATATGACAATATAAAGGTTCAAACCAACCTGCATCCTTTATTAGTGAGGAAAAACATCAAAATGGTGATCCAGGGGCATATCCATTCTTATTGCCGGTGCCTTAAGGACGGGATACAGTATGTAACTTTAGGTGGTGGCGGCGCTCCCCTGAATGCTGGCCGCGGGCCTGAAGGCACTTATAATCCGGCTTTGATCCAGAAGGATGCGTTTGTTTTCCATTTCGGGCGCTTTGATCTGGTTGACAATAAGATTGATGCCACTATCATTGATAAGGATGGCAACATTATTGACAGTTTCAGCTGTTCCAGTACCATTAAGTAAAGACAATATGACGTAAAAGTGAGTTTTGGAAAATTCATGAGACAACTTCGTTAAATGAGCGACAACGGTTGATGATAAATAAATTATTTGACGGGTTCGCTGGAAAATTGAAATCATCAAAATGGGCCAGGATTACAAAGTGCTCAGCCGACACGGCATTACGCGACATACAAGATTTAATGGATAAGGATATTTTGCGGCAAGAAAAGGGTGGCGGACGAAGCACGAACTACCAATTGAAATTTAACAGCCATTCGGGGCAGGGCTAAAGTTCCCATTTTGATGCAAGGCCCGACAAAACGATTGCACTGGCAATAAGGTAAGGCATGTTTTGGATGAACCCCGGAAATCACGAGCTGACGATTCCCATGAATCATTAATTTAGGAAGCCACACCCGTTTAATTCAACAACTCCTCTTCCTGCTTGGCCTCCAGGACGGCTTCGCGTTTCTCCTTCTGACCACCCTCTGCCGATTTTGCTTTACCTTGCCAACCCGTTAACAACCAATGCACTGGGATGGTCATGTTATTCCGGCATAGGGGGGGGGGAGTTGGTCGGCATATCCAGGGAAGGTAAGAAAACAGGGGAATTTTATCAAAACCTGGCTGAAACCTGGCTGAAAACAAAAAACCACCTACATCGGTGTGTGTAAGTGGTTGATTTTGAAGTGGGCCCACCAGGACTTGAACCTGGGACCAATAGATTATGAGTCTACTGCTCTAACCGTCTGAGCTATGGGCCCCGATCCGATTCGCGTGACACGTGCCACGTGCCACGTGTCACGGAAATTGGGATGCAAAAGTAAAGATATTTTGCCATCTTTGCAAGCCCTATCTGATACCTATGCTTAAACTCACGCAGTCTGCCTCTCAGGGACATACCATCCGCAACATCATATTTGATTTCGGTGGGGTCATCTGCAATATAAACATCCGTCTCTCTGAAGAGAAATTCAAGGATCTGGGCTTCAGAGGCTTCAACCCCTTATATTCGGTCGAGGAAGGAGAAGATATATTCCGCCGGCTTGAAGGTGGAAAAATATCTATCCCCGAATTTACAGGCATCTTGAAAAAACATCTGAACCCCGGCATCAGCGATGAAGAGGTTATGAACGCCTGGAACGCCATGATCCTCGATATCCCACCTCAAAGGGTCAGGTTACTGGAAGAAGTAAGAAAATCATACAGGACCTTTATTCTCAGCAATTCCAATGAAATCCATTACAATAAATACCTGGGCGGTTTCAGTGAGCATTACGGGTACAGCTCATTCGGCAGCCTTTTTGAAAAAACCTGGTTCTCTTACCAGATCCATTTGCAAAAACCATCGAGGGAGATTTTTGAATATGTGATCCGTGACGGCGGGCTGAACCCCTCCGAAACCCTGTTTATCGATGACTCTATACAGCATATAGAATCGGCCGCAAATGTTGGGCTAAGGACCTATCATTTACGCCCTTACGAAGAAATTACAAGCCTTTTTGAGCAGTCGCCCTAACAAAAAAGATAAAAAAGGCTTGACATTCAGCGAAAAAAATGTTAATTTTGCACGCCTTTTTAAACCACTCGCATGAAGCTATCCCAGTTTCGTTTCCACCTGCCACCTGATCTTATTGCAAACCATCCTTCTAAGCACCGCGACGACGTCAACATGATGGTCCTCGATCGTGGAAAGCAATCGATTCAGCACAAACATTTTAAAGACATTCTGAACTATTTTGGCGAAGGGGATGTGTTTATCATCAACAATACCAAGGTGTTTCCGGCCCGCCTCTATGGCGAAAAGGAAAAAACCGGCGCCAAAATCGAGGTTTTCCTGCTGCGCGAACTGAACAGGGAATCCAGGCTGTGGGATGTACTGGTAGACCCTGCCCGCAAGATCAGGATTGGCAACAAACTGTACTTTGGCGACGACGATACTCTGGTTGCCGAGGTGATCGACAATACCACTTCCAGAGGCCGCACCATCAGGTTTCTCTTCGACGGTCCATACGACGAATTTAAAAAAACCATCCAGAAACTCGGCGAAACCCCGCTTCCGAAGATACACAACAGGCCTGTCACTAACGAAGACAACGAGCGTTACCAGACCATTTTCGCGAAACATGAAGGCGCTGTAGCCGCTCCCACCGCCGGGCTGCATTTCAGTCGCGAGATCATCAAACGCCTCGAATTGCAAGGCGTTACTTTTGCCGAGATCACCCTTCACGTGGGCCTCGGCAACTTCCGCACGATCGACGTTGAAGACCTCACCAAACACAAAATGGATTCGGAAGAAGTGATCATAGAAGCTGAAGCTGCCGAGATCGTGAACAAGGCCAAGATGGACAAGAAAAAGATTGTTGCCGTGGGAACCACGACCATGAAAGCCATTGAATCGTCGGTAACTGTTGGCGGCCTTCTGAAGCCGTATAAAGGCTGGACCAATAAATTCATCTTCCCTCCCTACGAATTCAGCATTGCCAATGCAATGATCACCAACTTTCACATGCCTCAGACTCCCATGATGATGCTCACTTCGGCTTTCGGCGGATTTGATTTCACCATGAAGTCATACGAAGAAGCCATTGAAAAGAAATATAAGTTCTTTACATACGGCAATCCGATGCTCATCATTTAACCACTTGAACAAATTTGCCATCATCGTGGCGGGCGGAACAGGGACCCGCATGAATTCTGTTGTTCCAAAGCAATTCCTTGAACTTGCCGGCAAAACGGTACTGATGCATTCCATTCAGGCTTTCTATGATTACGATGCCTCAACACAAATAATTGTAGCCCTGCATCCCGCTTTATTCACGGCCTGGAAAACTCTTTGTCTTGAATATTCCTTCTCCATCCCTCATACCCTTGCAGAAGGCGGAGAAAAACGTTTTGATTCAGTTAAAAACGCTCTTTCTTTTGTAACTGCTGATGGTATCGTGGCGGTCCATGACGGGGTAAGACCCCTGCTGAGCCGTGGCCTGATCTCACGTGCTTTTGATGCTGCACTGCTGCATGGTAATGCCATACCGTTTACCCCAGTCACAGATTCCGTGAGAAAAACTGAAGGCGCGGCAAACTGCCCTGTCGACCGTTCCAGCCTCAGGCTTATCCAGACCCCTCAGGTGTTTCTTGCTTCACAAATACTGAAAGCTTATGAACAGCCATACCGGGATTCGTTTACCGACGATGCCGGCGTTCTGGAAGCTGCAGGGGGAACCATCAACCTCATCCACGGAGATCCTTATAATATTAAAATTACTTACGCCGAAGATCTGGCGATTGCAGAGGCTTTATACTTCTTCCTTTCCAGGAATACATCGTGAACTGCCCGGCAATAGCGACCGTTATAGAATAAAAAAACTGAAAAACCTGGGCCGCGAAATAATAATTCAGCAGATGTTTCGTATCGAAAAACCGGGCCATCAGCCATACCATCGGGTACTCGGCAAGGATCTTCAGAAACCATAAAAAGGAAGCAAGAAACAGGATGGCTGGATGAAAAATACCAGCGATGCCTCCGATAAGGATAAGGAATGGAAATCCAAACGTGAGCAAACCCGCAGTGATCACGGCCGTGTCTTTGTAACCCCTGCTTTTTGAGACCCACCTTAGTCTCTGCTCCCAGAAATCATGCCAGGCAGAGCAAGGAGCCGTGAGTACTATGGCATCCTTTTGATTCAGAAATACAACCGACCTTCCCCCGAAATTCTTTCTGAACTTCATCATCAGAAACTGATCATCGCCCGATTGAAACAGAGTGTTCCCTTCAAAACCTCCGCATTCTGTATAGGCCTGCTTACGATAAGCCAGGTTTGCCCCGTTGCACATCAATGAAAAACCCAGGTTAGCCGAACCTGCCGACACGCCCATGATACCCAGAAATTCAAGCGTCTGAATTTTCGCAAAAATACCTTTCTCGCCCGCAAATCCTACCGGTCCAAGTACCATCTTAACCTCTGGGTTTCCAAATGCTCCCGTTATCGTCCGAACCCATGACCGACCATGCAGAGTGTCGGCATCGGTTGCAATGATAATCTCACCCCGGGCTATTGCCACAGCTCTTTCAATAGCACTTTTCTTACCCCTGTTTTCCTTCAGCTTACTGCCTGCCTCAAGCAGGATCAGACTTATCTCCGGATGCTCCCTGCCCCATTTCCGTACTTTTTCAAGCGTGTAATCCTCCGAAAAATCATCGGAAACAATAATCTCCAACAGATCCCCGGGATAATACTGCAGTGCAAGATCATCCAGACAGCTGGCAATACAGCCCACTTCATTGCGCACCGGCACGATCACCGACACTCTGGCCATTACCGTAGTTTTGGCTCCCGCCTGGCCTGTCGCGAAATACCCTGCAAGCCTGTCCTCCCCCTTGCTCTTCCCTGAATTTTTAAGTATACCTGCCGTTAATCCAAGGATCATAATAATGTACAATGCCGCGGAAAGAAGAAGGATACTGCCGAAAATAAGGTCAAAACTCATAGCCATCATTCAGTCGTGTTACGGAAAAACTGCAGTCGGAAAAGAAAGAAACTCCCGACCAATGCAGGAATACCCAGATTGATAAACCAGATAAGTACCGAAGCCATCAGTATACCCAGGTTCAGTGCGGCCGGAGCTGCCATTAAAGGAGTGAAATAAAAACCAAAGCAGTATATGGCAATGGATCCCCTGATGCCAAGTTCAGTAAGGGCGATGGTAGGAATAATGGCCATAATCAAATAGATCAGCGATATCATAATGTATGCATAGTAAATCGGGAGCCTCACACCCAGAATCCATAACAGAAGAAAGTACTGGGTAGAGAAAACGATATATCTCGCAAAACTCAATGCCAGAACAACCCTGAGTTCACGGCCTGAATAAAAGGTAAAAACACGCAAATATTTGCGGACTTTTTCAAAACGGTTTTGAAATATTTTTTCCTTAAAAGTCGTCAGAAAAGATACATTGAAGAAAATCCCGAGCAGCAGGGTATCAAATAAAAGAACTGATCCGATAAACCCAATATACATATATCCCCTGAAAAATTCTGCATTGGGGAGAAATACAGGTAAAAAAACCAATAAAGCCGCGGAGCCTGCCAGAATAGTCACCAGCAGCTGACTCATGCTGCCCAGAATCGTTATCAGGATTCCCTCAACATGGCTGGCCTTCCTGAGAATAAACGCCCTGCCGAAATATTCCCCGACCCGGTTTGGAGTGAACGAGCTGATGGTGATTCCTGTAAGTACCGCCACCACCGATCGCGGCCAGCTTACCTGCTCAACTTTCGATATCATGTTTTTCCATTTCCAGGCCTCAAGCCACCAGTTTATAACCATTAAAAAAAGAATCAAAACAAGCATCGGAATGAATCCTGAAGTACTGATGTCGTCTTGCATTGTTAAAAGCATGGCCGGCAAATCCTGTTTCCAGAAAACCTGATTGATAATAAAAAAATACGAAACAACAAGAATGACGAGCTGAATAAGAAGATTGTATCTTTTGTATAACTTTGTCATGCCTGCAAAATTAAGGTAAAAATGCCTGAATCCCCACGCGAAAAGATCATTCTTGGAATAGACCCCGGTACTACCATCATGGGTTACGGGATCATTCAGATCAATGGCAACAAGCTCAGCATGATCGCATTTGGCGTGCTAAAATTAAATAAATCCGACGATCATCCGCTGAGGCTGAAACTGATTTTCGAGAAAACCCTGTCACTTATCGAGCAATACAAGCCCGATGAACTTGCTATAGAAGCACAGTTTTTCGGCAAGAACGTGCAGTCGATGCTCAAACTGGGCCGGGCCCAGGGCGTGGCCATTGCAGCGGCCCTATACCGTACCATTCCCATCTTCGAATACTCCCCCCGTAAAATCAAACAATCCATCACCGGCAAAGGCGCCGCTTCCAAAGAGCAGGTCGCGGCAATGCTCCAGCGACTGCTCAATCTGAAAGAAGCTCCCGACAGCCTCGATGCGACCGATGCACTCGCCGCGGCAGTATGCCATCATTTCCAGAACGGAACTATTGAAACCGGGAAGAAATTTACGGGATGGAAAAGTTTTTTGGCAGCCAATCCCGAGAGAGTCAGGTAGTTGCGTTTGAATATCGAATAACGAATGTTGAACATTGAATGTTGAACGGCAAATAAAATTCAACATTCGATATTCGTTGTTCAATATTCGAAATTCATTTTTTACATGAGTTTCTGATACACCATCCACCACCTGTCGGGGATGTCGTTGGCACAGGCCTGCTGGTAGTCCTTATATGAACAGGGCACAAGATAATGCCTTTCGTATTTGATCTTCTGCTCGGCCGGGAGCGGGATCTCCATCCACCAGCGGTCGGTCTTTTTACTCTTGAAGAATACGATCTCTTCTTTATGATCGGTGATCGCCACGCGGTACTTCAGATAATCCTCTTCGTTCTTAAAAGGAAAATCATGAGCCCGGTTGTAAAAGCCGTCGATGAAATACCAGATCATCTGTGAAACCAGGTGGGCCGTCTGCCCATGGTGGTCAAATTTCGGATTCATTTCATAAAACCCAATCGATGTAAGCTTGTCGCTGATGCCTGCATACCGCACGATCTGGCAAGCCTCTTCCCCGTAAAACCCGTTCGGTCCGGCGTTGCCGTTGCCGGGCGCATCAGAATACCTTACCGCCGAAATATCAAAGGTGAGCATATCGGCATTTCTCACGATAGGCTCCACTTCCTCCATGCTTTCCCTGACGATACCCACGCGGTAAGTATCAAAGAAAAGGTTCTTCATCAGCTTAAGCGCGTCCTGGTCGATGAAATAACTCTGGTAGCCTATATTGGCATAGTTAAAGAGGTAGTTCGGCTGGTGCAGGATGATGCTGCTGAGGAACGACTGCGAATCCAGCTCATGCTCCGTTTTACCCAGATCAAACGTGGGGTCAATGGCCACGATATTGATGATCTGGCCCAGGCTTTCGTATGCTTTGTAATTGGCAAACGACAGATCCTGTCCTCCCCCTATGATGATGGGAAGGATATTATTGCTGATCAGCTCAGCCACCGCACTGCTCAGGGCGAAATAGGTATCGCTCGGAGCATATCCCTTACGTATGTTTCCCAGGTCGACGATCTTGTTGGGATATGGCCCTGGAAATAACCTGTATAAATACTGCCTTACAGCATCAGGCGCAAGGTCACAACCTTCGTTTTCGACCGAGTTCCGGTCTTCCTTCACTCCGATAATGGCTATATCGGCAGTAGTAAAGTCGGGGAAATTTTCGGCTTCCGAATAGATCTCAATAATGTTCCCGAAACGAAGCTGGCTTTGGCCTTCAGCTATCGATGGGAACTCCGTTAAATCGATGGGGGAAAAGAAGGTCGAAATGTCCATAGCTCTTATTTTTTCTTTTTGGATTTCGATTTTGTAGGTTCATTCGCACTCATGATAGCCTTTACATCATCATACGTAAGATCGGCAGCGATTTTTCCCCTGGGGATCTTATAATTTTCTTTCTTGAACGAAATGTATGGCCCGTACCGGCCGTTCAACACTTTAATATCTGCATCTTCGGGATATTCCCTGATCACTTTTTTGATGTCGGCGTGCCGTTTCAACTCGATGATCTCAATGGTCCTCACCAGAGTTACGCTGAGTGGATCATCGGAGGCGGGAAGGGAATAAAACGCAGATTTATGCTTCACATATGGGCCGAATTTTCCCGCAGAGACCAGGACCTCAGTGCCTTCAAAATCTCCAACCACCCGGGGCAGTTTGAACAGATCAAGGGTTTCTTCGAGGCTTATGGTATCTATGCTCTGACCTTTTTTCAGGGCCGAAAACCGCGGTTTTTCTTCAGCGTCCGATTCACCCAGCTGAGCCATCGGGCCAAACCGGCCTATTTTCACATAAATATTCAGGCCGGTAGCAGGATCTGTGCCAAGTAGCTTTTCTCCCTTTACCCTTTTCGTATTCTCCATGGCCCCTTCAATCTTTTCATGGAAGGGAAAATAAAACTCTTTGAGCATATCTTTCCAGGCCAGTTTGCCTTCGGCGATCACATCAAACTCCTCTTCTACCGTGGCCGTGAAATTGTAGTCCATGATATTGTCGAAGTTCTGTACCAGAAAACCCGTAACCAGTCCGCCGATATCAGTAGGGAAAAGTTTTCCCTTTTCGTTTCCAACAGTCTCGTTGCGGACCTCTTCGCTGATCTTTTTATCTTTCAGACTGATGAAATCGTAGCTCCTTTGAACACCGGGTCTTTCTTCCTTCACAACATATTCTCTTTTCTGAATCGTCGAGATGGTGGGGGCATAGGTTGAAGGACGGCCTATTCCAAGTTCTTCAAGCTTTTTCACCAGGGCTGCTTCCGTATAACGGTAAGGCTGCTGAGTAAATTTCTGCTGGGCTGTCATTATGCTCAGCAACAGCTTTTCCCCGGTCTTAAGCGGAGGCAGAACACCTTCCTGGCCTTCAGTACTGTCCTCGTCGGAAGATTCCATGTATACCTTCAGAAAACCGTCGAATCTGATCACCTCTCCGCGGGCCACGAACTTTTCGGTTTTGCCTGTTATCCCTATAGTCACATTGGTTTTTTCAAGCTCTGCATCGGCCATCTGTGAAGCGATGGTACGTTTCCAGATCAGGTCGTAAAGGCGCTTGCCTGAACGATCGCCTTCGATGCTTTTATTACTGAGGTAGGTTGGGCGGATGGCTTCGTGAGCTTCCTGGGCTCCCTTGGTTTTTGTAGCGTACTTGCGGGTCTTCACATATTCTTCACCAAAGGTCGCGGTCACTTCTTTCTTTGCCATGGCGATGGCCATATCAGAGAGATTTACCGAGTCGGTCCTCATATAGGTGATCTTCCCCGATTCGTAAAGTTCCTGTGCTACACGCATGGTGTTGGCTACCGAAAAACCAAGCTTACGGGAGGCCTCCTGCTGCAGGGTGGACGTAGTGAAGGGCGGGGCAGGCGATTTCCTGGCCGGCCTGGTCTCTACATCTTCAACCGTATACTGCACATCCATACACTGTTTCAGAAAATTCAAAGCTTCTTCTTTGGTCTGAAACCTCTTATTTAATTCAGCATTGAGGGTTTTCAGCTTCTTTCCGTCATGCACCACGAAATCGCCGCTGATGCGGTAGGAAGAAACCGCAGTGAAATTCCTGATCTCGTCTTCACGCTCCACGATAAGCCTTACAGCAACCGACTGAACCCGGCCTGCCGATAAGGAGGGTTTTATTTTTTTCCATAAAAGAGGCGAAAGCTCAAAACCTACCAGGCGGTCGAGTATCCTGCGGGCCTGCTGGGCATCCACGAGGTTCATATCGAGTTCCCTCGGATTGGCAATGGCTTCAAGTATAGCCGTTTTGGTGATCTCGTGAAAAGCAATACGGCGGGTGGATTCTTTTTTCAAACCCAGGGTCTCCATCAAATGCCATGCAATAGCCTCCCCCTCCCGGTCCTCGTCAGACGCCAGCCAGATAAAATCGCTGTCATGCGCAAGCTTTTTCAGTTCTCCAACAATCTTCTTTTTATCAGGCGAGACAATGTAATTAGGCTCAAAACCCTTTTCCACATCCACCCCCAGGTCTTTCTTCGAAAGATCTGCTATATGCCCCATGCATGATTTTACCGTAAAATCGCTCCCAAGGAATCCACCAATAGTCTTTGCTTTCGCGGGAGACTCAACAATCACTAAGTTTTTCGTCATTTTATAATTGGATTTCGCTATTTCAATCCGGGTACAAAAGTACGACAATTAACATAATACGTACCTTTGTGCCGTTTTTATACTTAATCCGCCAAACACCGAAAGGTGATATATGACTGAGCAAAAAACCCGGAAATTTTTTATAGAGACGTATGGCTGCCAGATGAATTTCTCTGATTCTGAGATCGTTGCATCTATACTTACAAAGCAGGGATTCGAGGCCTCAACCGAGGTCGAAACAGCCGATATCGTGCTCCTGAATACCTGCTCTATACGTGAACATGCCGAAGAAAGGGTTAGAAAACGCCTGCATTACTTCCGCTCCCTGAAAAAGAAAAAGCCCGGTCTTACCATTGGCCTTTTAGGCTGTATGGCCGAACGTACAAAAACCGCCCTGATGGAAGAGGAACAGCTGCTCGACCTTATCGCCGGTCCCGATTCCTACCGCCATCTTCCGGGCCTTCTTGAACAGGCCCGGTCTGGTAAGAAAGCCATTGATATTATTCTTTCGGCGGATGAGACGTACGCGGATATCAGTCCGGTAAGACTGGACTCCGGCGGGGTTTCGGCTTTCATCTCGATCATGAGGGGATGCGAGAATTTCTGCTCCTACTGCGTGGTGCCTTATGCCCGCGGGGTGGAGAGAAGCCGGGATCCGGAATCGGTGATCCGGGAATCGAAAGATCTTTTTAGCAAGGGTTTCAGGGAGATCACTTTACTCGGACAAAATGTAAATTCCTATGAATGGTTAGCAGGTTTAGAAAGAGTGAATTTTCCGCTACTTCTTCAACGCATCGCGGCTATCGATTCACGGCTCAGGGTGCGCTTCGCAACTTCCCACCCTAAAGACCTCAGCCCGGAACTCATAGAAACCATAGCGGACCACCCCAATATCTGTAAAGCCATTCATCTGCCTGTGCAGAGCGGGAGCAATGCAGTGCTCGATAAAATGAACAGGAAATATACCCGTGAGGAATACCTCGGAAAGATCAGGGCTATACGCTCCCGTATCCCAGGCTGTGCGATTTCCACCGATATCATCACCGGCTTCTGTGGCGAAACGGAAGCAGATCATCAGCAAACAATTGAGCTGATGAAGGAAGCCTCATTTGACTATGCTTTTACGTTTAAATATTCTGAGCGGCCCCAGACTCTGGCAGCGGAACGGTATACCGACGATGTGCCGGCGGAAGTCAAAGAGAGACGGCTAAGGGAAATTATTAGTCTGCAGCAGGAACTTTCATCAGCAAGCAATCACAGAGATATAGGCGAGACTTTTGAAACGCTTATAGAAGGGGAATCGAAACGGTCTGACAAGAATTTTTATGGGCGAAACTTTCAGAATAAGGTCCTTGTCTTCCCTAAAACATCCCAAGAACCCGGTGAATACGTAATGGTTAAGGTAAAAAGAGCTACTTCAGCCACTTTAATAGGGGAAGCCGTTTAGGCTGTTATCTTCCTGATTATCTGCCATCTGCCATCCACCATCTGCCATCCGCAGTACAATATTGTCATGAAGATTTTAGGATGTTCATCACATTTTATTAATTTAACGGGAAATTCCTTAATTTTGCACGCTCAATTTTAGGCATTTATGAAGCAATTCCAAAAACTGCTCACCAAGGTAGCTTTTCTGCTCCTTGTAATTATTATTGCTCTTTCCTCATGCGTTCCCCAGAAAAAAATTCTTTATCTGCAGAAAAAACAGGAAAAAGATACGGCCAGCGTTTACCATCACCCGCACCCCCCCGATTACAGGATACAGCCCAGAGACAACGTATATATCCGGCTGTTCAGTCTGGACGAGAAAAGTAATCAGTTTTTTAACAAGCAATCCGGGCAGGGCAGTTATAACGATTATGCCAACGACGCCAGCATTTACCTGAATTCCTACTCGGTAAGCCCTACAGGCTACATTGATTTCCCGGTTGTCGGGAGGATCATGATCAAAGACCTTACCGTTACCCAGATTAAAGACGTTCTTCAGAAACTGGTTGATGAATACCTCAAAGAAACTGTGGTGGTAGTGAAGATGGTAAACTTCAAGATCACTATGGTAGGTGAAATAAACCGCCCGGGAGAGTTTTCAATATATGCCGAAAAATTCAACGTCTTCGAGGCTATTTCCATGGCCGGCGACATTACGGAATTCGGGAACAGGAGCAAGGTTATACTCATACGTCAGACCGCCGACGGTTCCAGGGTATATAAACTGAATATGAATTCCGATACTTTTCTCAATTCAGACCAGTTCTACCTTCAGCCTAACGATATCATTTATGTTCAGCCCCTGGCCTACAAGCGCTGGGGCTTCGGGTCTACTTTCCCATGGGCCATCTTGCTTGCCGGTTTATCGGCCGGGATCCTCTTAATCAACTATGTAAAAACAATGTAATACCGTAAATCCATCTTTTGTGAACGATAACCCCCAGGAATTCCAGCAGCAACAACAGTCGGTCGACTATAAAGTTCTGCTTTTTAAATTCTACCGTTACTGGTATTTCTTTGCCATCACGGTGTTTATTGCTCTGATCATTGCATTCATCTTCAATAAATATACCAGTCCGGTCTTTGAAGTAAAGACTTCCATCCTCATCAAAGACAAGTCTGAAAACAAACTCAACGCCCAGTCTATCATGGGGCTGGGAGGGATGAACAATATGCAGAACCTCCAGAATGAGATCGGGGTTTTGTCGTCATACACCCTTACCTACCGCACGATTTCCAAGACAGGCTTCGAAGTTTCATATTACAGCGAAGATAATTTTATCAGTAAAGAACTCTATAAAGACGCACCCTTTGTCGTTGAACTGGATACGGCCTATCCCCAGCCGGTGAATATGCGGTTTAACCTTTCCATTTCTTCAAAAGACAAGTTCCGTTTGGAAGCCAAGGAAGAAGACATCAAATTTTATAATTTCTCGAAAAAAGACAAGATCGAAGGCCGCAAAGAACGCGTTGCCGTTGACGAGACCTATGAATTCGGCCGATGGGTTCAGGGAAATAATTTCCGTTTCAGGGTGTTGCTTACCCCCCTATTCAATCCGCAGAAAGACCTCAGCAGAACATTCTACTTCCAGTTCAACGATTATGAAGCGCTGGTAGCCCAGTTTAAAGGGTTCAGCATAGAACCGATCAACAAGGAAGCCTCAATTGTTGAGATCAAGCTCAAAGGCGGCAATGTTGACAAGCTCACCGACTTTCTGAACACTCTGTTAAAGGAATACCTGGCCAAGGACCTGGAACGTAAAAATCTCGTTGCCGGCCGTACTATTAAATTTATCGATAACGAGCTCCAGGATATCAGCGATACCCTTCATTCCACCGAAAAAGCCCTGGAGGTTTTCCGTACCAGCAAGGAGATCATGAATCTCGACGACGTATCCAAGCAGGTGTTTGATAAGATGATGGATCTCCAGGATCAAAAAGCGGTGTTAATGGTGCAGTCGAAATACCTCACCAACCTCTATCAGTACCTGCTGAAGAATCAGAAGCTCGACGAGCTGGTGGTGCCGGCTTCAATGGGCGTGGAGAATCCCATGCTCAACGACCTTACCATGAAGCTCACCGACCTGTACACCAAACGCACCGAGATCTCGCAATATTCGAAGGGAAGGAACCCTACCCTGGTCTCTATAGACGAGCAGATCTATACCATTAAAAATGCGCTCGTCGAGAATATCAAAAGCGCGATCAACACCAACGATATCGCTCTTAAAGAAATTAACGACCGTGTGGCACAATACACGGCCAAGATCAGCACCCTGCCCGAAACCCAGCGCGTTATGATCGGTATCGAACGCAGGTTCAAGCTTACCGATGCCATCTATACCTTCCTGCTGCAGAAACGTTCGGAAGCACAGATCACCCAGGCTTCCAACCTCTCAGATAACGAAGTGGTCGATGCGGCCATGGGCGGCACAAGCCCGGTCTTCCCTAAGAAAAGTCTGAACTATATCATCGCCCTCATCCTGGGGATCATCCTTCCCGTCATTTACATCCTCGGAAAGGATTATTTCAACGACACGGTCATGGAAAGGGAAGACATTGAGAGGATCACCAAGCTTCCGATCATGGGTCATATCATCCATTCCGACAAAAAAAGCGAGATCGTTGTGGTTGACTCTCCCAAGTCGACCATTGCCGAGTCGTTCCGTTCGGTGCGTACGAATCTGCAATACCTGCTCCAGGGCAAGGAAAAGATCACTTTGCTGATCACTGCCGATATGGTGAGCGCCGGTAAAACATTCGTCTCCATCAATATGGCATCCATCTATTCCATGTATGGCAAAAAGACCCTGCTGCTTGGCTTTGACCTTCGTAAACCCAAAATCTACCAGGATTTCGGACTTACGAACGCCCAGGGTATCTCATCCTACCTCATCAACAAAAGCAAACTAGAGGATATCATACAGTTTTCGGGTATAGAAAATCTCGACATCATCATGGCCGGCCCTGTACCGCCGAATCCCGCTGAGTTGATCGCCTCTGCTAAATGCGGCGAGATGTTTGTAAGACTCAAGGAAATATACGACTATATCATCATTGACACGCCGCCGGTGGGACTCGTCACCGATGCCTTCCTGCTTATGAAATATGCCGATGCCAACCTCTTCCTGGTAAGGCAGGGTTACACCCATAAAAAGATTTTTAGCAGCATCATAACCGACGTGGAAAAACGCGGTATCCCCGGTCTGGCCATTCTGGTGAACGACGTCAAGCTAACCCGCAGTTCTTATGGATACGGATATGGTTACGGGTATGGCTACGGATATGGTTATGGATACGGCTACGGATATGGTTACGGGTATGGCCATGGATACGGTTATGGCTACTACTCCGACGACAAAGAATCGTCGAAAAAGAAAAAAACGACACTGCAGAAAATTTTCGGCAAAGCCTAAGGTTCAAGAGTAAGAATGAAGGATTACAATTTAACGCATCTCAGAGAGCTTGAGTCGGAAGCCATTTACATTCTTCGTGAAGTAGCCGCACAGTTCGAGCGGCCTGCTTTGCTTTTTTCGGGCGGCAAGGATTCTATCGTTCTGGTGCATCTTTCGAGGAAAGCCTTTTACCCTGCTTCTATCCCATTTCCTTTAGTCCATATCGACACCGGTCATAATTTCGCGGAAGCCATTACTTTTCGCGATGATCTGGTGAAAAAATTCAATGCCCGCCTCATCGTCGGTTCTGTGCAGGAATCCATTGACACCGGCCGGGTGGTTGAAGAAAAAGGCATCAATGCAAGCCGTAACGTGCTTCAGACCGTGACCCTGCTCGACACCATCGAGAAACACAAGTTCGATGCAGCGATTGGCGGAGGGCGCAGGGACGAAGAAAAAGCCCGGGCCAAGGAAAGGTTCTTTTCGCACCGCGACGAGTTCGGGCAGTGGGACCCGAAGAACCAGAGACCCGAACTCTGGAACATCTTCAACGGGAAAAAGAGAATGGGCGAGCATTTCAGGGTGTTCCCCATCAGCAACTGGACCGAAATGGATGTATGGCAGTATATACTGCGCGAAAATATTGAATTGCCTGAGCTCTATTTCACTCATGAACGTGAGGTCTTTTTCCGTGACGGGATCTGGCTTGCTGCAGCTCCTTTTATGGCTATGAAACCCGGTGAAAAAGCCGAAAAACTAAATGTGCGCTGCCGCACCGTGGGCGATATCTCTTGTACCGGCCTGGTTTTATCCACTGCGGATAACCTTGAGGATATCATCCGCGAAATAGCGGCTACAAGGGTTACCGAGCGTGGCGGACGATATGATGACCGGCGGTCTGACGCGGCCATGGAGGACAGGAAGAAGGAGGGGTATTTTTGATGTACGATGTACGATGTACGATGTACGATGTACGATGTACGATGTACGATGTACGATGTACGATGTACGATGTACGATGTACGATGTACGATGTACGATGTACGATGTACGATGTACGATGTACGATGTATGATTTACGAAGGATAGTATAAGATGACAGCGACTACTGAAACTGAATTTTCAAGCAAGGCTTACCTGAACATGCAGCTTCTGCGGTTTACCACAGCGGGCAGTGTAGACGACGGTAAAAGCACTCTCATCGGCAGGCTGCTGTACGACAGCAAATCGCTGTTCGAGGACCAGCTTGATGCAGTAAAGCGGGCCAGCGTGCAGAAGGGGAGCGAACACCTCAACCTGGCGCTGTTTACCGACGGGCTCAGGGCCGAACGCGAACAAGGTATCACCATCGATGTGGCTTACCGCTACTTTGCCACTCCCAACCGTAAATTCATCATCGCCGACACTCCCGGGCATATTCAGTATACCAGGAACATGGTCACGGGCGCTTCTACCGCCAATGCCGCCATCGTGCTGATCGATGCACGCAACGGCGTTATTGAACAGACTTACCGTCATGCCTTCCTGGCCTATCTGCTCGGTATACCGCATATCGTGGTCTGTATAAACAAAATGGACCTTCTCGAATACCGACAGGATGTGTTCGAAAAGATCAAAGCCGACTTTAACGCGTTTGTCGAAAAAGTGCTGCCGGGCGAAGACCTGAGGTTTATTCCCATCAGCGCCCTCAAGGGCGATAACGTGGTGAAACCCTCACAGAATATGCCCTGGTACACGGGCTCGACCCTTCTCGAGACTCTCGAGACCATCCCGATCGACAAGGACCTCGATATGGTCCATCAGCGGTTTCCCGTGCAGTATGTGATCCGCCCCGAATCAGATGAATTTCACGACTACCGCGGTTATGCCGGCCGGATTGCAGGAGGTATCTTCCATCCGGGCGATGAGGTGATGGTGTTCCCCGCAGGGCTTCAAACCAAAATAGAGCGTATCGATACTTTTGACGGACCTGCGGATGAGGCTTTCCCGCCCATGAGCGTGACCCTTCTTTTAGCCGATGATATTGACATTAGCCGGGGCGATATGATTGCCGGGGCTTATGACCTGCCCAAAGCCTCTTCTGAAATCGATTGTATGATCTGCTGGATGAACCCCAAACCTATGCAGCTTAACGGAAAATATGCCGTTAAACATAATTCGAGGGATGCGCGCTGTGTGATCGATGCCATCAGCTATGTACTCAACATCAGTACCCTCGAACAAATTCAGAATCGCACCAGCCTGGCTATGAACGAAATAGCAAGAATTCACCTGAGAACAACAAAACCTCTGTTTTTCGACCCTTATACGACCAACCGCCAGACCGGCAGCCTTATCCTGATCGATGAAGCGACCAATGAAACGGTTGCTGCAGGGATGATCCTCTGAATTCCCGGGTTTTCTGCAATAAATCAGCAAAAAATCAGTTACTTTTAAACCCCGGTTTAGTGTTATGATCCATATTCATACTGTATGAAAATATTCAGACTCTTTTTATTATCCTGCATCCTGTATCCCGCATCCCTCTCAGCCCAGAGCCCCCAGATACCCATCGGCCAGTGGAGAGACGAACTTCCCTATAACTTCTGCAATTCCGTGGCAGAAGCGGGAAGCAAGATTTATGCCTCAACTCCATACGCTTTGATAGTGTATGACAAAGAAGACAACAGCATCAGCAGGATCACAAAAATTCAGGGCCTTTCCGACATCGGCATCAGCTGTATCGCTTACAACTCCGCCACAAAGACACTTGTTGTCGCATATACCGACGCCAACCTCGACCTCATCCAGAATAACACCATCATCAACATATCAGATATCTACCGCAAAACGATCCTCGGTAATAAAACCATCAACAGCATTTACTGCCTGGGCAGCACGGCATACCTTCAGTGCGGCTTCGGGATCGTGGTGCTTGACCTTGTAAAACAGGAAATCAAAGAAACATATTATATAGGCAACGGCGGCACCCAGGTGAATGTGATGGGTCTGGTGAAAGACGACCGCGACACGCTTTGGGCTGCTACCGAAAAAGGCATATATAAAGCCTGGTACAAAGATCCCAATCTGGCCAACTATGCAGTATGGTCTAAGGATAAACGCATTGACACTACCCTGATGTACAACACCATCACTTTCTTTTCGGGTAAGGTGGTGGTCAATAAGAAACGAACAAACGGTCTCGACACCCTGTATACCTACACCGGAACCTGGTCGGCCTGGATCAACGGTGACGCAAATCCGGTGATGAACCTCAACAGCATGTATAATTTCCTGGTTGTGAGTTACAATTATTATGTCGATGTTTTTGATCAGAATTTTACCCGGTACAAGGTCATAAACTCTTACCCCGGAGCCGGTTCATTTCCCCAGGATGCCATCTGCGATAGAAATCAGACCATCTGGATCGCCGATACATATTCAGGACTGGTGAGCTACGAGATGAATTCAGACCAGATAAAGACCTATAATCTGAGTGGTCCGCTTTCGGCTAATGCCTTCAGCATGAGTTCACTGGGAAATGACTTGTACATCACCCCGGGTGGCTACGACGGTTCCTATGTACCTCTCTCCCAGGCAGCCCAGATATATCACTTTGATGATGCCAACTGGCAAAATATTTCAGGAGCAGTAGATCCCCAGTTGTACAGCTGGTCTAATATTGTATCGGTTACCGCCGACCCTTCAGACCCCAAACGGATCTACGCCGCTACCTGGGGATACGGCCTTCTGGAATTTTACAATGGCGCCTTTAGCCGCCGGTATACCGAGTCCAACTCCACCCTGCATCACCATTCGGCAGGCGACAGCGCTGTGATCCGTGTGGGAGGCTCTGCCTTCGACGCCCACGGCTTTCAGTGGATCAATTGCTCCCATACAAATCAGTGCCTGTCGTTAAAAAGAGGCAACCAGTGGACGGGTTTTACCATAACAAAAAACAATGAGACCGACCTTGGCCAGATCATCGCCACCCGTTACGAGCAGGTGTGGATGCAGATGCGCTATGGTAGTCTGAACCCTTATTCTGTTTTGGTGTTTACCGATAACGGAACCCCCGATAACCCGAACGATGACCTTTCGACCAAGTTGAACAACTCGGCCGGAAGCGGGAACATCCCGGGAAATTCGGTATTTTCAATGACCGAGGACAAGAACGGCGAGATCTGGGTCGGAACCGAAAGCGGGGTTGGTGTATTCTACAGTCCCGACGACCTTTTTACCGCTCACCCTTCCGACTGCCAGCGGCCTCTGGTCCAACAGGGGCAGTATGTTCAGTATCTCCTCGAGAACGAACAGGTGAATGCCATTGCCGTAGACGGGGCCAACCGTAAATGGATGGGAACCGACCGGGGCGGAGCTTATCTTTTCTCGGCCGATGGTACAAAACAGGTATTTCATTTTACTGCGGAAAACAGCCCCCTGCTGTCAGACCGGGTGACATCCATTTCCATCAACCAGATAACCGGCGAAGTGTATTTCGGTACCGATAAGGGAGTGATCTCCTTTAAAAGTACAGCCACAGAAGGCGGAGATGCCTTCGGCAATGTGTATGCCTATCCGAACCCGGTCCCTGAAGGATACCAGGGCTACATCGCCGTGAAAGGCCTCATCAGCAACGCCCAGATCCGTATCACCGATATCAGCGGAAGACTTGTTTATACAGGCAAAGCCGAGGGCGGACAAGCCGTCTGGAACGGCAGTACCATGGACGGCAAGAAGGTTCATACCGGAGTGTATATGGTCTTTGCCACCAATGAGGACGGAAGCGAAAAAGTAGTAACCAAGATCCTGGTGATCAACTGATGCTGATTACAACTAAAGGCATCGTATTACATACCGTAAAATACTCCGAAACCAGTATCATCGTCCGTATTTATACCGAAGCCCGTGGTCTTCAGTCGTACCTTTTCAAAGGGATCCGCAAAGAGAAGGCAAAAACAAAAGCCGGACTGTTCCAGCCTCTGACCTTGCTCGAAATAGTAGCCGGCATGAAAGAAAGAAACACTCTGCATACAGCCAGGGAAGTCAGGCTGTTCCAGCCCTATTTGAGTATCCCCTTCGATATCCTGAAAAGCTCCGTTGCCCTGTATATCAATGAACTTCTGTACAAAGCTGTGAGGGAAGAAGAAACCAACAACGAACTCTTCGGATACCTCTGGAAATCCTGCCTGCTGCTAGACTCCACCGAAAATAACCTCAACTGTTTTCCACTGGTATTTACTTCAGAACTCACCCGGTTTCTGGGAATCCAGCCACAGCCAGGTTTTTCTGAAAAAAAACCCGTCTTCAACCTCCGTGAAAGTCATTTTCAGCCATTGATACCCGAAAAAGATGCCTTCGTGAGGCCCGAATACGGCAAACTGTTTCATTCACTCATCATAACAACTATTGAAAATCAATCAGAGCTTCATTTTAAACCCGAGGTCAGGAGATCCCTGCTCGATTCCCTTCTCATCTACTATCAGCTCCACCTGCCGGGCTTCAAGCCCATGAACTCCCATCATATACTGCATACGGTATTGTCGTAATTCCTTATCTTTGCCTAAAATTCAGCGTATGTCAATTCCCATTACCGGGCAGGAACAAATCCGCCGCGATGCATTAAATGAACTTGTCAGGCTCGGTATCAATCCCTTCCCTCCCGAAACATTCCTTGTTAACGCGACCGCGGCAGAGATCAAACAGCATTATCCTGCCGACAATTCACTTTACCAGAATGTGAGCATTGCCGGCCGCATCATGACCCGCCGTATCATGGGCGCCGCCTCCTTCAGCGAACTCCAGGATTCCACGGGCCGTATTCAGATGTACATTAAACGCGACGAGATCTGCACCGGTGAAGACAAAACCCTGTACAACACGGTATTTAAAAAACTGCTTGATATCGGCGATATCATCGGCGTGACCGGCTATGTGTTCGTTACCCAGATGGGAGAGATCTCAATCCATGTAAATGGACTGAAGCTTCTTTCAAAATCCCTGCGCGTACTGCCCATCGTCAAAGAAAAAGACGGGGAGCTGTTCGATGCCTTCACCGATCCCGAGCAGAGATACCGCCAGCGGTATGTCGATATGATCGTTAACCCCGAGGTAAGGGATGTTTTCGTGAAGAGGACCAGGCTGGTGAATTCCATGCGTGAGTTTCTGAACAAAAGATCGTACCTCGAAGTTGAGACCCCTGTGCTTCAGCCTCTTTACGGTGGCGCCGCTGCCAGGCCATTCAAGACCCATCATAACTCACTCGACATGACCCTTTACCTCCGTATTGCCAATGAGCTTTACCTCAAGCGGCTAATCGTTGGAGGATTCGACGGGGTCTATGAGTTCTCTAAAGACTTCCGCAACGAGGGGATGGACCGATTCCATAATCCCGAATTCACCCAGATGGAGCTTTACGTGGCTTATAAGGATTATGAATGGATGATGGACCTGGTGGAGGAGATGGTTGAGAAAATTGCTCTTGACCTGCACGGAAAAACAGAGGTACAGGTTGGCGATAAGCTCATCGACTTCCAACGCCCCTGGAAAAGATTTACTATGTTTGAGGTGATTCAGCATTATACCGGCATTGATATTGACGGCAAATCGGAGGATGAACTGGTTGCTATTGCCAAACAGCTGCAGGTTCCTATCGACAAAACCATGGCCAAAGGCAAGATCATCGACCAGATCTTTGGCGAAAAATGCGAGCCGTTTCTGATCCAGCCTACTTTTATCACCGATTACCCCGTGGAAATGTCGCCACTGGCCAAGAAACACCGTAGCAAAGCCGGGCTTGTTGAACGGTTTGAAGCAATCTGTAACGGGAAAGAACTCTGTAACGCCTTCTCTGAACTGAACGATCCCATCGACCAGAGAGAACGATTTGAGTCCCAGCTGGAACTGGGTAAACGGGGTGATGACGAATCGATGGCGCTGGACGAGGATTTTCTTCGTTCCCTGGAATATGCCATGCCACCTGCATCGGGGCTGGGTATAGGTATAGACCGCCTCACCATGATCATGACCAACCAGGTATCTATTCAGGATGTACTGTTTTTCCCCCAGATGAGGCCCGAAAAACGTATTACCGAATAAGCAACATCCTTTTTACCAGAGTCTCTTTTTCAGACGTCAGCCGGTACAAATAGATCCCGGCTGCGGCTTTATTGCCAGTCCTGTCTGTCCCATCCCAGATAACTGAATGCTCACCGGCCGGATACGCACCCGATACCGGTTCACTGATAAGTTGCCCGTTAAGGTCGAATATTCCCAGCCTGATATTGCCTGCTTCCCTCAAACTAAAGTTTATGGTTGTCGCGGATATGAACGGATTCGGGAAATTAGCGGCCGATATACTCTGGGTCTGATCGGCCCTGATGCCGCCCAGTATCTGAGGATTGACCATAAGAATGAACCGCCCGGTTCCCAGGTTTGTTGTGTAATTCACACTATCGATCAGGTATAAGCCCGGAATATGATCGGTGATCATATAGAGCCTGACCCTCACATAAGCAGAATCACCTGCATTAAGTGTATAAGGAACAGGTGAAACGTCAGTGGAGTCAACATGCCAGGGAAGCCCGGAACCATTCATCTCAAGATAGCTTATGTCGACTGCAGATGCAGTGAAGTTATGGAGATAGGTGACCTTGCCATACATTGCATCATAGGGTGTGTTGAACCACAGGGTATCAGGAACGGCAACTACATTGGAGCAAACCGAACTGAATGTAAACGGATCGGCGTTCCCGATAAACGGAGCTGTTTCCCTCCGCCCTGAGCGGTCGGCAGCATAGATATAATATTTAACCGTACTTCCGGCGGCCTGCCTTGGGATGATCCCGCGGTAAAGGTTCCCTGAAATGTTCGTCATATGAACAGCCTGGAAAGAACCATTGTTGACCTTGTAATACACCAGCACCGAATCGGCGAAAAGAGCTGAATCGCTGCATGAGATGATCCCGGCATTGATGATATAGTTTTCATCGCAAGGCTGAACACTTGCAACAGGGATATGTTTGACATACAGGAGATGGATATCCGCAAGACCCATTACCCGGCAATGAAGCGCATCGGTCGACAGCCAGGGAGTGGAAGCCTGGGCCGGGAAACCCACTACGGTATAACCGGGCATTGCTGCTTCATAAGCGGCTTTGGCACTGTCGTCCCAGGTGGAATTCATAAAGGGGATGAGCACTTTGTTATTCAGAATAACAGAATTTGAATAGGGTTGATCGGAGGGTGTCTGCACTCTGTATACCCTGTAATTTGTTCCATAAGGACTGGTCTGGGATGCCCAGTATGTAGCTGTAGTTTCAAGGGCGTTGTAGCAGGGATTCGATACACCCACCTGCCTGATCAGTATCTTATCGGGCGCAAGGAATTTCCCCCAGCAATCGATATGATCAATTGAAGTATTCACGTTGGGGTCTGGCACTACCTGGTAGTTTTCAACACCCAGGTAATCAAGAACTTTTTGGGCGACCTGGTCATGAGTAAGGGAAGGATTCTCGGTCCAGACCAGCTCGGTAGATGCAGAATTTCCCATCCCGTCGGTCATATAATCGCCTCCCGTTGAAATCAGGTTCATCCCGTACCACTGGATTCCCAGCATCTCTGCAACTTTTTTCGGGATCTCGTCATCGTTTGGCCTGGGGCGGTTATAGGGGAAGTCAACGATACCGATATGGTTTGAACTGTCGCTTTCAAACCAGGGACCGTAATCACGTGTCCAGTAGCTGTCGGAGGGTGCTATTAAAAAATTGCAATGGTTTGTATCAACTCCATTGCTCACATAGATGCCGGTTACCGCAGTTTTCTGTGACAGGTTTGCCACGATGGTTGTAACCATCACACCGTCGGCCATTTCCCTGATCAGCGACACAGGGATACCAAAAGGATATCTTACCAGGGCTCCCTGCATCCGGCCAAATTCCTCGACGTTCCTTAACGGGCCGGCAGGGGGAGGTGTTTCAATGAAGGTTCTGCCGATTTCGGCTTTTCGCCTGAGTTCGTCGGGCGACATTTCGTGGGTTAGCTTTACAGACGACCCCGGGACGGTGTCCTGGGCTGCTGAAAATCCGCCAAACAAGACAATACAGGCAAGAAAAGAGAAAACTGTTTTCATCGGTATGAAGTTAATATTACAAATATACTTAATTCACCCTCGTCACTAATAATTACCTTTGCTTAACTTCTGTGTTGAGCATTTTTAAAAAAAGGATATCTTTGCATATCGTTCATCCATAATTATTTATTATAAAAAATCGCATGAGGGTTGTACACTTGATTTCTTTACTGATTATACTGCTGATAAGCCCTCATTCCATTTTCTCCCAGGACACGCTTCGTTCCGACACTACATCAAAAAAAGCAAAACTTATTGAAGATGATGCAGTTGTTGCTATGCTCGATAGCCTGTCAACACTTAAGATCTTCTCTGATGCCGCTTCTCCTCATGCACTGAAATACCCTTCGTGGAGCAATTATACCGAAACGGAGATCCCGGTCTTTTCCGATTCAGTGTATGCCGCCAGGATAGCTCTGATGAACGAAAATTCTCCGTTTGAATATATTTATAATTCTGACGTCAAAAAATTTATCGATCTCTATGCTGTGCGGAAACGCAAACTTACAGCCCGCATCCTGGGCCTGTCTGAGATCTATTTCCCTCTTTTTGAGGAACAGCTCGATCGCTTCGACATGCCCCTTGAACTTAAATATCTTGCCGTGATTGAATCGGCACTTAACCCTGTGGCCAACTCAAAAGCCGGGGCAAAAGGCCTGTGGCAGTTCATGTATGGCACCGGAAGAGTATACGGTTTGAAGGTAAGCTCATATGTCGACGACCGTTATGATCCTTTCAAGGCAACCATAGCAGCCTGCGAACATCTGAAGGACCTGTATGATATTTACGGGAACTGGTCACTGGCCCTGGCTGCCTATAACTCAGGCGCAGGCAATGTGAACAAAGCCATCCGCAGATCAGGCGGACTGAAAAATTTCTGGGCTATCCATCGTTTTCTGCCAAAAGAAACGAGGGCTTATGTACCCGCTTTCATAGCAGCAAGTTATGTGCTTGCCTATGCCAATGAACATAAGATCTATCCTGTAGATCCCGGCATTCTGTATTACGAGGTAGATACTGTAACCGTGAGGCATCCCCTGACCTTCGGACAGATATCTGAAATGCTGAACATCCCCTGGGATGAGATTGATTTCCTAAATCCGGCATATAAACAAGGCGTTATTCCTGCCACTCCCGAAATGACTTACAAACTCAGGCTGAGGAAAAAGAACGTGGGCGATTTTATTAATAATGAAAATGCTCTCTATGCCTATAAAACGAAAGATGCGCTCTCTGATGATGCAAGCCTTGCAGCTATTTACGCGAGCTACCATGAAACACAACAGTATACTGTTAAAAAAGGTGAGACAGTGGCCGGGATAGCCAAAAAATTCCATATGAGTATTCCCGAATTTAAGTCTCTTAATAACCTGAGCAAGAATTATGTAAAACCAAAACAAAAGGTCTTTGTTTACACTCCCGGCTCTGCTCCGAAAATTCCCGATTCCCTGCTTCGTAAACGGGAAACACCACCAGCAGCTGTTGCCAGCGTTCAGAAACCTGTCGCCTCTTCCGTGACAACTGCAAAACAGCCTGCTCCTAAGCCTGTTGCTAAAACCCCCGTCGGGAATTCGAAATTCATCTATTATACGATTCTTTCGGGTGATAACCTCTGGGATCTTGCCGACCATTTTAATGTTACCGTGGCACAGATCAAAAAGCTTAACGGAATCAACAATGCTTCCTACCTGAAGCCCGGACAAAAGATTAAGATACCTAAATAAACTCCTTACGCCATGACCGCTTGGTTGAAAATTAGTTGCTGGTTGCTACTTCTTTCAGGTCCAGGATCACTACCTCTTGCAGCCCAGGACACCATCACCCTCGATTTATGTTATCAGCAGGTACAGAAAACTTATCCTCTTACCAGGCAGTCGAATCTGCTTGATAAATCCAGTGACCTCAGGATAAAAAACCTCAACAAGAACTACCTGCCAACGTTTAATGTGAACGGCAGCGCTACCTACCAGAACCAGGTGCCTGAGATCGTGATCGAACTGCCATCTCCTACCCTGCCTTCGGTTCAGGGCCCGGTAATCCCAAACGACCAGTATAAACTCACTCTCGATGTGAGTGAATCCATTTATGACGGAAATGTTACCAGCTACCAGAAAAAGCTTGAAAAATACAATCTCAATGTAGATAAGAAAAATGTTGATGCCAGCTTATACCTGCTTAAAGACCAGATCAATCAATTTTATTTTAACATCCTTCTCACCCAGCAGAATATAGACCTGCTTAAGGAAACAAAGATTCAGCTTGAAGCAAAACTTGCCGAAGTGGAATCGGCCGTAAGAAACGGCTCCATGCTCAAAATGAATGCCGACCTGATCAGGGCCGAGATCATCAAGCTTGAGCAGAATATTTATGAGCTGACCATGGACCGCCTGAGCAATGTACGTATGCTCGCCGAATTAATTTCGAGGCCTATGGATGAGAATACGGCCTTTAAAACACCCGTGATCATTATTCCCGGCATGAACTTTGAAAACAAGCGCCTCGAATTCGAAATATACGGTATACAGATAGACCGTGTGAATTTGATGAAAGACATGGTCACTACAAAATGGAACCCGAAGTTCTGGGCCGTCGGTCAGTTTGGGTTTGGCAGGCCGGGATTTAATTTTCTTTCGAGCGATATTGCACCTATGCTCCTGGTCGGGGCCAGACTAACATGGAACCCATGGAACTGGAATGCCAACAGGAATGAGAAAAAAATCTATGACATCCAGGGTAATATACTGAAAAACCAGCAGGAGACTTTTGATAAAAACCTCAGGGTTACCAATCAGAAAAATATTTCTGATATCAAAAAACTTTCCGACCTTCTGCTGAGGGACCAGGAGCTTGTTGATCTCAGAAAAGGCATCACAAAAACAGCTTCTTCGCAACTCACCAATGGCGTGATCACATCCAGCGATTATGTATTGCGCGTGAACGACGAAACACAGGCCAGGATGGGACTGGAGATCCATAAGGTACAGCTGATCAAAGCAAAAATCTCATATTTGTACAACATGGGTAAATTGTAATTTTACCCGGTAATACTAAAGCCATGAAACGATATCTTCCTGGAATTTTCGCAGGGATTCTTCTTTTTACTTCCTGCAGCAACGATAAAAACAAACCCGATGCCTATGGCACTTTCGAAGCCACGGAAGTGATGGTTTCTGCGATGGCTACCGGGCAGATCATGAAATTTGAAGTTGAAGAAGGCCAGATTCCCGATTCCGGAAAGATGGTGGGATATATCGACACGACCGATCTTTATCTGAAAAAGAAACAATCCATCGAAAACAGGGATGCAACAGCTTCCCACAAGGATGACCTGGAAGCCCAGATCGCTGTACAGGCTCAGAACCGCGAAAATGTTCTGGTCGACAAACAAAGGGTTGAAAAGCTTATGAAAGACGGGGCCGCTACCCAGAAACAACTCGACGATATCAATGCCGGCCTGAATATGATAGAGAAACAGACTGCCTCATTAAAGGTACAGTTCGGGGGAATTTCCAGTCAGGTTTCCTCAATAACCCAACAGATCGCACAGTTTGAGCAGCTGATTACCAGATCAAGAATTATCAACCCCATCAAAGGTACGGTCCTTACCAAGTATGCCGAAAAAGACGAGGTAGCTACTTACGGTAAACCATTATATAAAATTGCAAACCTTTCCGTAATCACCTTAAGAGCTTATGTCGGCGGATCACAGCTTCCCTATATCAAACTGGGTTCAACGATCGACGTGGCTTTTGATAAGGATGAAAAGACAAATACCCATATTCAGGGAGTTGTTTCCTGGATATCGCCTTCGGCCGAATTCACGCCTAAGACCATTCAAACCAAAGAAGAAAGAGTAAACCTGGTTTATGCAGTGAAAGTAATGGTTGCCAATGACGGTTCCATGAAAATAGGCATGCCGGGCGAAATCCGATTTATGAATAGTACTAACCAAAAACCATAAAACATGAGAACCATCATCACATCTGCAGTTGTATTGTTAATGCTGCTCACTTCTTCCGTGAAAGTATCGGCCCAGACCCATAAACCCGACGACATTCTCGGTACCTGGCTGAACCAGGAAGCCACGGGCAAAGTTCAGATCTATAAAGAAGGTGATAAATACTTCGGAAAACTGGTTTGGCTCAGAACCCCCCTGGATTCTATTACCGGATTGCCTCGTACCGACAAAGAAAATCCCGATGTCAAACTAAAATCAAGCCCTTTGATTGGCCTGGTGAACCTGAAAAATTTCACTTTCGACGGTAAAGACCAATGGTCAAGCGGAACAATCTACGATCCCAAGAACGGAAAAACATACAAATGCTATATCGAGTTTGAATCAGCCAACAAGCTTAAGATAAGAGGTTATGTAGGTATTTCCCTGATCGGAAGGAATACGTTCTGGACACGATCGATCAATTAAAGAAATGAATATTGAATATTGAACAACGAATATCGAATATCGAATTTTGTTTTCCGATCAACATTCAATATTCCTTGTTCAATATTCGACATTCAATCGCCCCATCGCCAAATGTCTGCAATCCAGGTAACGCATCTCTCCAAACAATTCGCCACGGTCAAAGCCCTTGATGATATTTCATTCAGCGTGGGCCATGGCGAATTGTTTGGCTTTATCGGACCTGATGGCGCTGGAAAGACTACCTTATTCCGTATCCTTACCACCCTGCTGTTACCCGATGAGGGGAAGGCGTCGGTGAACGGACTGGATGTAGTGAAGGACTACCGTAAGATAAGGCAGGACATAGGGTATATGCCCGGAAAGTTCTCACTTTACACCGATTTGAGTGTTGAAGAAAACCTGAAGTTCTATGCCACGGTGTTCGGGACTACAATCGCCGAGAACTTCGACCTGATCAAAGATATCTATGTTCAGATCGAACCGTTCAGAAAACGCAAGGCAGGTCAACTCTCAGGAGGGATGAAACAAAAGCTTGCTTTGTCGTGCGCCTTGATCCATAAGCCTTCTGTTCTGATACTTGACGAGCCAACTACCGGAGTAGATGCCGTTTCCCGGCTTGAGTTCTGGGAAATGCTGAAACGTCTGAAAGACAGCGGCATCACTATTGTAGTGGCAACACCGTATATGGATGAAGCCAGCCTGTGCGACCGGGTCGCCCTGATCCAGAACGGGAAAATAATGACTATCAGTACGCCTTCGGAAGTCATTAAAACGTACCCTTACGTGCTATATTCTGTGAAGTCAGACGATATTTACAGCCTGCTCAGGGACCTGCGTCAATTCCCCCAGGTTCATTCTGTTTTTGCCTTCGGACAGTCTGCGCATGTCTCCTTCAAAGAAGAGCATGCCGCAGAAGATGTCCTGCATAAATACCTACATGAAAAAGGGCATTCGGATGTAAAAATAGGCCCGACCCAGGCCACGATTGAGGATTGTTTTATGGAACTAATGAATACCAAATGGTGAAACGGCAAGCAGAAAATATCATCGTTGTGAAAGACCTGGTGAAGAAATTCGGGTCTTTCATCGCCAATGACCATCTCAGTTTCGAGGTGAAGAAAGGCGAGATATTTGGCTTTCTCGGCGCTAACGGGGCGGGTAAAACTACCGCGATAAAGATCCTTTGCGGGCTGTCTTCTCCTACTTCAGGTAAACTCACTGTAGGCGGATTCGACATTTACACCGAAAGGGAAAAGATCAAAAAGAACATCGGTTACATGAGCCAGAAGTTCTCGCTTTACGACGACCTGACCGTGTTTGAGAACATCCGTTTTTACGCGGGGATCTATGGCCTGAGGAAAAAAGAAATTGAAGAAAGAACCAAAGTACTCATGGAAAAGCTCGACATGAAAGAGGCCAGGGACAAACTCATCCGCAGTATACCACTCGGATGGAAACAAAAGCTTGCTTTCTCGGTAGCTATTATCCATAACCCGAAAATCGTTTTCCTCGATGAACCTACCGGCGGCGTAGATCCTTTGACCAGGCGACAATTCTGGGATATGATATTTGAAGCTTCCCGCGAGGGGATCACTGTTTTTGTAACCACGCATTATATGGATGAGGCGGAATACTGTGATCGGGTTTCTATCATGGTCGACGGGAAAATTGCCGCCCTCGACACACCCGAAAACCTTAAACAACAATATCTTGCTGCATCCATGAATGATGTGTTCTTAAAACTTGCAAGAGCTAAAGTAAACTGAAATGTCGTTAGCCCAAAAATACAAACCTACCGTAAGCAGGCATAACCTGCTCTTCATTGCCGGACTGGCCTGGACCACGGCCGGGGGCATGCTGATGTGGAGGGGGCTCGATTACGAAATGAAACATTCTCACCATCTATGGTTAAACATTCTTATTGGAGTGGCTATAGGCGTCCCTTTTTATTTCGTACTGTTCTCAAAGATCTCCTATAAACATATCAGGCGCATCAAAGGGCTCAGCATTCCTTACCCCTGTGCATTCTCATTCTTCAACTTACGTTCGTATTTCATGATGATGATGATGATCACAAGTGGTATTTTACTGCGGAAATTTGATGTGATCGACCGCGATTACCTGTTTACATTTTATATCGGGATGGCATTTCCCCTGCTGGTTTCGGCATTCCGTTTCTATTATGCATGGGCGACTAAAAAAGAGATGGAATGAAACGCTTTCTGGGCTTTGTTGTAAAGGAATTCTATCATATCTTCAGGGACTACCGCACCCTGATGATCCTTTTCGGCATACCCGCCATTCAGCTTCTGTTGTTCGGTTATGTCATCACCAGCGAGATCCGCGATGCCCGTATCGCCATCTTCGACCAGTCGAAAGACGAAGTCACCCGTAAAATCAGCGAGAAAGTGTTGTCATCAGGCTATTTCATCCTCGACAAAAACCTTAGTTCTACCAAAGAAATTGAGCAGGTTTTCAGGCAGGGAAATGTGAAACTGGTATTGATTTTCGGCCCTGATTTTTCGAAGAACCTCGACAAAACAGGGAATGCGAAAGTCCAGATAATTGGCGACGCCTCAGATCCCAACACGGCCAATATCCTGGTCAATTACATCCAGGGGATACTGTCGAACTACCTTCTCTCACTGAATGCCGAAAAGATCCCCATGCAGATCGTTCCTGAAGTACGGATGATGTACAACAGTGAGATGAAAGGGGTGTTTATGTTCGTTCCCGGCCTGATGGCCATGCTGCTGATGCTGATCTCGGCCCTGATGACCTCGCTTTCAATTACCCGCGAAAAAGAACTCGGCACTATGGAACTCCTGCTGGTCTCACCCCTTAAACCGGCACAGATCATTATCGGAAAAGTTTTCCCATACGTCTTTCTCGCCTTTTTAGATGCCTGCATAATAATCATCCTTGGAAATACCGTATTCGGAGTTCCGGTGGTGGGAAGTGTTGCCCTGCTTTTATTTGAAAGTCTGCTCTTCATCTGTATGGCGCTATCGCTGGGTATACTCATTTCTACTATAACCAGCAGCCAGCAGATCGCTATGATGCTTTCACTCGTGGCTCTGATGCTCCCGACCATCCTGCTCAGCGGATTTATCTTTCCGGTTGAAAACATGCCGGTGGTATTGCAATGGTTCTGCCATATCATGCCCCCGAAATATTATATCACCATCATAAAAAGTATTATGCTTCAAGGCAACGGCTTCAGCTACATTGCCTTTGAAACAGGGATATTGGCCGGATTTACTATGCTGTTCATTTTCTTAAGCGTTAAGAAATTCAAGGTCAGGCTGGGCTGACAAAGAATCTATGAGAACAATACTCTATATAATACAGAAAGAATTCCTACAGATCTTCCGTAACAAGGGGATGCTTCCCATTATCTTCGTTGTACCTATCGTTCAGCTGCTTATCCTTGTCAATGCCGCCACTTTCGAAATGAAGCACATCAAAGTCTCGGTCGTGGATATGGACCTCAGCTCATCCTCCCGAAAACTCATCAGCAAATACGAAGGTTCCCCTTTTTATGAGATCGTGCAGACTACATTTTCCTATGACCAGGCCATGGACCAGATGCAAAGAGGCAAAGTGGATGTCATCATCAGGATCCCCAACGGATTTGAACGGAAACTGGTAAAAGAAAACCTTAGCAAGGTGCAGTTCGTGATCAATGCCATCAACCAGTCCGTCGCGGGATTAAGCAGCGCTTACTGCAGCTCCATCCTCATCGATTTCAACCGGGAACTGCTTCAGGACTGGCTGAACCCTTCGAAGCTGGCGGGGCTAAAGAACATACAAACCGACTATTCTTACTGGTACAACCCGAAACTTAATTATAAAACCTATATGGTCCCGGGTATTCTGGTCCTTCTGGTGACCATTATCGGACTCCTTTTGTCGGGGATGAACATCGTACGCGAAAAGGAGATCGGCACTATTGAACAGATCAACGTGACCCCAATCCGTAAAATTCAGTTTATCGCGGGAAAGCTTACCCCTTTCTGGATTATTGCCATGTTTGAGCTTGCTTTCGGACTAAGCATTGGTAAGTTAGTCTTTGATATACCTACAGTTGGGAATCTCTGGCTGATCTTCCTGTCGGGCGGAGTCTATCTTTTTGTAATTTTGTCTGTCGGCTTGCTTGTATCGACAGTTACCAACAACCAGCAACAGGCCATGCTGGTTTCGTTCTTTTTCCTGATCATATTCATACTGATGAGCGGGCTGTTCACCTCCATAGAAAGCATGCCCCATTGGGCGCAGGAGATGGACCGTTTAAACCCCCTGATGTATTTTATAAAGATCATGCGGATGGTGCTGCTGAAAGGATCGACCTTCGACGATATCAGCCAGCTCTTTTATTCCCTGGTCGTTTTTGCCATCGTCATGTCAAGCCTGGCCGTTTGGAGATACCGTAAAGTAGCATAACAATATTTTGACCAAACTTAGCAGTTTCTTTTTCAGCTTAAAGACCATCCTGATGGGTTTGGCCCTTATTGCGGCCGCATTTTATATAACCTGGAAAATATATTACCGGGTCGAAGAAAAGAAAGATGCCATCAGGCGAATCCGCGAAAGGGGATATCTCCTCGCCCTGACTGACCGCAATACTCTTAACTACTTCATTTACAGAGGTGAGCCAGCAGGCTACCAGCTCGACCTTCTGGAATCTTTTGCTGACTACCTCGAGGTGCCGCTCAAAATCATTGCCTCTGAAGACATCTCCCGGCTGTATTATTATCTTGATAATAATGTGGCGGATGTGATTGCTCTGAACCTCCCGATTTCGTCGGAAGGCAGAAAACTTGTACATTATACTAAAATCTTAGGGGAAACCAGGCTGATCCTGATACAGCGAAAAGATCATACGCCTAAATTCATTGCATCGCTCGATGACCTCTCGGTTGGAGATACCGTGCACGCCAGAAGGAACGAATTCATGTATCCCTATTACCGTTCCTTTCTTAAACAGACAGGGAAACGCCCGGTGCTTGTGCAGGATCCCGAAATCTCCCAGGAAGGCCTGATCAGGGAAGTCGCCGAAGGCAGGATCAATTATTTGCTTTGTCCTGAGAATACGGCCAGGGTCTATACCGGGTTCTACCAGAATCTTGATGCATCGGTGGTGGCATTTCCACTCTATGCCTACGCCTGGGGTGTGAATCATAATTCTGATACGCTTCTGATGAAGCTCGACGAATGGATGGCTGAATCTAGAAAATCGGGAAAACTCAGGAAAACATATCTTGAGTACTTCGGTAACCAGAGGATTGTCGCCAATATGGGAAGCGATTATGTTACCCTTCGGGGGAACCAGATCTCCCCCTTTGATAAAGAGATGAGAGAGCTTAGTTTTCGGATACACTGGGACTGGCGGCTGCTTGCCTCCCTGGTTTATGAAGAGTCTAATTTCAGGCTGGGACAGATCTCCTCGAGAAGCGCCTCGGGGCTTATGCAACTGATGCCCGAAACGGCCGTGAAAATGGGTATGGACAGCGTTGCCTCTCCTGCACAGCAACTGGCTGCAGGTGTGCGTTATATCAAGCATCTTGATGAACAGCTCCCCCCGGAGATCACTAACCCCACAGACCGTATCAAATTTATACTTGCGTCATATAACATCGGTATTGGCCGCGTTCTGCAGGCCCGCGAAAAAGCTGAGAAATACGGTAAAGACCCGAACCGTTGGGACGGCAACGTGGAATATTACCTGCTCAGCCGCTCAACAAAAGATCCTTATGCAAAGAATGATACAGTAAGCGAAAACCTTGCAGTCTATAGCATGGAAGGTTTTGTAGACGACATCATCAGGCGGTACTACCATTATAAGAATAATGTGAAATGGTGAGATGGGGAAATGGTGAAATGGTGAAATGGTGAAATGGTGAAATGGAGAAATGGTGAGATGGTGAGATGGTGAAATTCGTAAATCGTAAATTACGCTTGGTGGTCTCTCAGAAAAATCTCCGAAATCTCTTTGACGGACTGTTCAACGGGAATAAACTCAAACCCAATTACTTTTCTGAGTTTCTCGTTCGAATAGGTGTATACCTGGGCTGTCGTGGTGGCCATTTCCTTTGTGACCTCAGGTTTTGAACGCATAATGAAACTTCGAACGGCTTCAACCCTCCATGCCAGGCCTGTAAGAGCAGGGGGGACATTTATTGATGGAGCCGGTTTGCCCAGGTATTTTGCCATATACTCAAAGAGCTGCTGGTAGGAAATGTTTTCCGATGACACAATGAACCTTTCCCCCGAAATGTTGCTATCCATCAGCAATATCATAGCCCTGGAAATATCGCGCACATCAACGTATCCGTTAACTCCGCGGGTATAATATTTCAGCCCTTTCCACACCAGTGAGAACAATCCCGAATTGCCGCCGTCCCAGAAACCCGGCCCGAGGATCACCGACGGGTTCACAATAAAGGCATTCAGCCCTTCCTCCATTCCTCTCCAGACCTCCCGTTCGGCCCCGTACTTGCTCTGGCCGTAAACCGAATTCTTATTCGACGGCTGCCACCAGGTGTTCTCATCCGAAATGCCGTCATTCACAGCCCTTCCCAGAACAGCCACGGAACTTACATAACAGAATTTTCTGATTTTCCTGTCGATACACAGGTTCACAAGGTTCGCCGTGCCTTCGGTATTGGTCCTCAGCATCGTCTTATGATGCCGGGGGTAAAAGGAAACCACTGCCCCTGCATGGTACACATGGTCAATGCCTTCAAGGGCATCGTCCATGGCCCGGAAATCCATGATATCGGCATCCACCCACTGGATCTTACCGAAAAGCTCATCCGCAGTATCAGAATAATAAGAAAAGACCTTTTTTACCATCCCGGTATTGCTGGTCTCACGTTTGATGGCGCGCACCGGTCTGCCAGCGCTTACCAGGTCAAAAAGCAGATGGGAACCCAACAGCCCGGTACCTCCTGTTACAAGAATCATGTCATTTGGTTTTTTATATCGGCGGACCACGCGTGGGTAAAGCCGGCTGTCAAAGTACGTCAAGATTTTGATTTCTGCCAAATTATCCTGACCTTTGCCCTTTACATTAATACTTAAAACCATGATTAAGAAGCTCTTCCTGCTCGCAATTCCTTGTGTATTCCTGCTTGCCTCCTGCAACCAGACAACAAAAGATGCCGAAAATAAAAAAGCCGACACCGCCACTTTGGCCGTTTTGACCTTTTTCGATTCTGCTTCAAATCACATCGGGAAACCGATCCGTATCGAAGGTACTGTTATTCACACCTGCAAACATGGCGGAAAACGTATGTTTCTGGTCGACGGCACCGACAGCATCCGGGTTGAAATAACGGCTGGGAACAACATCACAAAGTTCGATGAAAGCCTTATCGGCAGCAAGGTTAAAGTACTCGGCGTGCTAAAGGAAGAACGTGTAGACGCCAAGTATCTCAACGAATGGGAAGCTGAAGTGAAGAAGCCTGCAGAAAATCACAGCACGGGAATTCATACCGGCGCCAAAGGCCATGAAGATAAGGGGACCCAGGATAAACTGGATGAAATCAACTCCCTGCGTAACGATCTGAAAAATAGCGGCAAAGATCATCTTTCGTTTTTCTCTGTTGAAGCTATCTCTTATACCGTTGTAAAGTAATATGCAGCGTAAAACTTTAAGGCGATGGAATAATGCCGTGCATCGCGATCTGGGTTATTTCTTTTTCGGGATGACCCTGATCTATGCCTTGTCGGGGATCATTATGAACCACTTCAAATCGGGTGATTTCGTTCACCCCGATTACAGCAAAAGATACGAGCAGCTAACCCTTGCACTGCCTGCCGGCGGGCTTGCAGATAAGGCGTATGCCCTGAAGTCCCTGGAACAGGTTCATGAAGAAAAGTATTTTAAAAGCTATATCACAGGTTCGGGATACATTCAGATTTTTTTCACTAACGGCAGCCTGTATATCGACCTGATCACAGGTAAGGCCGAGCTGGAAGAGAAAACCCCGAGGTATGTGCTGAAAGAATTCAACCTGCTGCATTACAATAATATAAAGCATTGGTTTACCTGGTTCTCCGATGCCTATGCAGTAGCTCTGATCTTGCTGGCCATCTCCGGGCTTTTTGTGCTGAGAGGAAAAAACGGTATCAAATGGAGAGGCGCTTTGCTGGCTTTTACAGGGATCCTGATCCCTGTAATCATTATCCTTCTGTATGCCTGATCATTTACTTTTCGGGAGTCCGGCGCCGTTATAATTCTTGAAAAGCTGGGACCTCGACATAGGATCTGTGTTGAAATAAATTTTCAGAAAAACTTTCTGCTTTTGCATATTATCCCTGGCCACGTCGATAGCCAGCTGTAGCTGATCGGTACTAAGTTTCATACCCTGATCCGAGGGAACGACCTGTGAAAGGCTTCGCTTGCAGGAATCAAGGTAGGTATAGCATAATTCCAGCATGCCAACGATATCAGGTTCGGATTTTAACGGATTAAACCCCTGGTTCCAGTATTCTACATAAAGGTTGAAGGCATAAATGCAATTGTTGTAGCTTGCCACGGCATCGTTGAACTGCTTTACCGTATTATTCTTTACTACTGCAGCGGCATTCTGTTGCCCGCTTTTAATGCAGTCTCTCAGGTAATCAGACCAATCCATCAGGAGGCTGTTCGTGACCCCGGCCAATTCCAGCCTTCGTAATGCAGTGCGGCACTGGTCCCTGGAATCCATTGCCTGGTAGGCATTGATACTGTCGGCATAAGCGAAATACGCAGTATTGGCTGCCGGGACAATCTTTCCCGAGCTGAAATCCACGTTGTTAACGGGTTGGCTGAGGCATTCCCACATCGGATCGAAAGGCATATGATCCCTGATCAGATCCCCGGGTTTGATCATAAAGTACTGGTCACTGAAGCGTTTTAAATAATCCCCGTTCGTTATATACCCGGCTCCCCAGGTGGGATCAAAACCGTAAAATGAAGTATCGATCGCTGCTATGACCCATGCATGGCTGAGTTCGCCAACATGTCCGTTCTGCAGGGTATAGCCGTTGACCAGGTAAGCCCTGATCCCGCAGGCATCGCAAAGAGCCTTGAACACAGAAGCATAGCCCTGGCAAATGGCAATACGGGTCTGCATTGTTTTGTCAACCAGGTCATTGAACGGAACCGCAGCGTTTACCTTGTTCCTGTTTGCAACATCGTAGAAAATATTCATCGCTGTCCACGTATAGATAGCCCTTAATTTAAATGCCTTGTCTTTAAATGCCCTTGAAAAATACCTCCCGAGTGCATCTACCGAAGCCTGACAGGAATCCGGGGCATTGAGTGCGATCACGTCGGCGGTTTTCAACTCATTCCCGGTCTGGGCATTCAGGTTTATAAAACAAAAAGCAAATAAAGCGATCAACAGATTTTTCATACAATATAATTAGCCAATAAAAGTAAACGATGTAATCGGGAAAAACTTATATTTTTTCACCTTCCTGTGAATATTTTAGCAATTATTCGTAATTTAGCTTGAATGATATTAATGGAAACTAACATTTAAAACCCTTCCTTATGAAAAGAACATTATTTTTTGTATCAATTCTGCTGATGGCCTTCCTGGCCGTGGCACAGGAGCAGGTAGTAAATAATTCAAAGGCAGAGAAACCAAAAAAATTCTATATCAGGATCGGATTGGGTGGTGGCGTGAGCACATCTTCCTCCTTCGATATGATGTATAAATACTCGGGAGATGCTTACAACAGTACTGTCAGCATTGTACCTGTAGGCCTCGGAAACGGGTTTAACGGTTCTGCCGCCTTTGGTTACTGGTTTAACAAATATGTAGGTGTTGAACTTGCAGTTTCTGAATTTCTGGGTTTGCCGGTAAAGTGCGATTCGCTGGCTACCTTGATCGGCGCCAGTAAGACGACAATAAAAATCAGGGGAAGCATGCTCAGCGTGATGCCATCTGTTCTGATTTCCGCCGGCCTCCAAAAAGTCAACCCTTATGCTCGTTTTGGTCTCCAGATAGGGGTTTTACCCGACATGGTTTCAAAGTATACAGTGAATAACGCATCAACCAACCCACCCTCGGTAAATGAAATCACTACAGATTATTACGGGGGTGTTGCTCTTGGATATAATGCGGCTGGCGGAGTCGACTTCAACGTAAGCAAACTGATCACCTTTTATGTGGAACTTCAGTTCACACATGCAACCTGGTCGCCAAACCATAGCCAGATAATGAAATACACCTTGAATGGGGAGGACAAACTTTCAACACTTACCACCCGCGAAAAGCAAACCAATTTTGTATGGGATAAGAATATCCCCGGGATCATCGACGAGACCCAGCCACGACAGGAACTACGCAAAACCGTTCCTTTCAGCACAGTTAGCATTAACATTGGAATCAAATTTAAACTCTGATCATATGGAAAATGAAAAAAATTCTTTGATATCAGGTTACCTCAGTGTTCTGATAATTATTGTCCTTTTTGTTTCTGCCATCATACAGATGGTCAATGCCAACGACAACCCTGTTTCCATGATACTGGCAGGTATCCTTTTTATTGCAGGGGTTTTCATCTCCAAAGGGCTTATTGTGATCAATCCGAATGAATCGTTTGTGCTTGTGCTTTTCGGAGAGTACAAAGGCACCGTGAAGAAGAACGGCTTCTTTTTTGTGAATCCCTTTTTTGTAAGGAGAAAGATCACTTTAAGGGCCAGGAACCTGAACCGGGAGCCCATCAAAGTGAATGATAAATTAGGCAATCCCATCATGATAGGGATTGTGCTGGTATGGCAGGTTGAAGACACCTATAAAGCTGCTTTTGAAGTGGATGACTATGCCCATTTCGTTGACATCCAGAGTGAATCGGCTACCCGTAAACTGGCCGGTCATTATGCCTATGACAATTTTGATGATGAGCAGAAAGAGATCACCCTGAGGGCAGGAGGTGAAGAAGTTCATGTAGCCCTTGAGAGAGAACTTTCCGAACGGCTTGCCATGGCAGGGATAAAGGTGATGGAGGCCAGGATCTCTTATCTCGCCTATTCTTCCGAGATTGCCGGCGCTATGCTTCGACGCCAGCAGGCTACGGCAGTGGTTGCAGCCAGGACTAAAATTGTGGAAGGTGCGGTGAGCATGGTGGAGCTGGCTCTTAACGCATTGAGCAAGAAACAGATTGTTGAATTGAACGAAGAGAAAAAAGCTTCTATGGTAAGCAACCTCATGGTCGTTCTTTGCTCTGACAAAGATACTACCCCGGTTGTGAATACAGGAATGATGAACCAATAGAAACGTAATACGTGATAGGTGACACGAGGCAGGATATTATCTACCTTTGCGCAAAATTTAAACCATGACTTTTATCGAAGAACTGAGGTGGAGAGGCATGATTCACGATATGAGTCCGGGTACGGAAGAAGAACTTGCAAAAAGCATGACTTCTGCCTATATCGGCTATGACCCCACCTCCGATTCTCTTCATATCGGAAACCTCGCTTCCATCATGCTGCTGGTACACCTGCAAAAAGCAGGTCATAAGCCCTTCGCTCTCGTGGGAGGCGCCACCGGAATGATAGGTGACCCATCAGGGAAATCCGAAGAAAGAAACCTCCTCGACGAACCTGTACTTCGGCACAACCAGGATTGCATACAGCGACAGCTCGAAAAATTTCTCGACTTCCAATGCAACCCTAATGCTGCCGAAATGGTCAATAACTACGACTGGACCAAAGATTTTTCTTTTCTGCATTTCCTTCGCGATGTGGGCAAACATATCACAGTCAATTATATGATCGCCAAAGATTCAGTGAAAAGCCGCATGAACTCAGGCTCGGGTATCTCTTTCACAGAATTCAGCTACCAGCTGGTTCAGGGCTATGATTTTTGCTGGCTATATGAACATAAAAATGTAAAGTTGCAGATGGGCGGCTCCGACCAATGGGGCAATATTGTCACCGGCACTGAACTTATCCGCCGCAAACTGGGAGGAGAAGCCTATGCCCTGACCTGTCCCCTCATTACCAAAGCCGACGGCGGTAAGTTTGGTAAAACCGAAAGCGGCAACATCTGGCTCGATCCTAAGAAGACCAGCCCTTATAAATTCTACCAGTTCTGGCTCAACTCCTCAGATGAGGATGCAGGTCAGTATATTAAGAAATTTACTCTGTTTACAAAGGTTCAGGTGGATGAATTAATAAACGAACATCAGCAGGCCCCCCACCTCAGAGTACTTCAGAAAGCCCTGGCTAAAGACCTCACTATCAGGGTACATTCCGAAGAAGAGTATCACTCAGCCCTGGAAGCCAGCGAGATTCTTTTCGGCAAAGGTACCAGCGAAACCCTTCAGAAATTATCTGAAGAAACCCTGCTTTCGGTATTCGAAGGCGTTCCTAAAAGTGAAATCCCTGCATCGGATCTTAAAGCAGGTATTAGCATCATTGACTTCCTCTGTCATAAAACCGGGATCTTCTCCTCAAACGGGGAAGCAAGGCGAATGTTAAAAGAAGGAGGTGTGTTTATAAACAAGCAGAAAGCGGGGGAAGACCTCCTGCTTAGCCAATCCTTCCTGCTCAACGGTAAATACATCCTGGTGCAGAAAGGCAAGAAAAACTATTATTTTGTGACAACCATTTAGAACCATATTATATTATGAAAACAAATCTTACGAAATCGTTTTGCCCGATGATTCTCCGGGCCATTACACTAACTGCCATTCTTCTTACCCTCTGTTTATTACCGGGGACAGCACATGCTCAATGGAATACCAATACTTCTGTCAATATCCTTATTGCGGGAGTTCCTGTAGCCGACATGCAGTCGGCCCCGACAACTGACGGTAAAACCTGGGTTGCTTTCTATCATCAGAACGGGGGAAATTATGATATGAGAGCTCAGCTGATCGATGCCAACGGCTACAAACTGCTTGGCCCGGATGGCGTACTTGTGGGCAACTACACATCAGGTTCTGCCACCTATGTATTCAACGCCTGCGTTGATGCTTCAAATAATTTTATTATAGGTTATCAGGACATGAGATCCGGAAGCATGCAGGCGGTGGTATACAAAATCTCTGAAGCCGGAACGCTGCTGTGGGGGGCAAATGGTATTGTTCTGGGCGGAGGAATGGTACCATATCCGGCGGCACTGGATAACGGAGAAGTAGTCTTTTGCTGGGAAAATGATGCTGCCGGCACTTTAACCCTACAGAAGATAACAACGGGCGGTACTGCAGCATGGGCAACCCCTGTACAGGTAAAAGTAGGAACAACCAACACCACCCGCGGCCAGATCGTCCCCGGATATTCAGGAAAATTCAATCTGATTTACCAGAAAAGAGTCTCAGGCGTATACACTCTGTTGTATACCCAGATGTTCGATAATTCAGGGACCGCGGTTTATTCCCCCCTTCAGATATCCAATCAGAGTACTGCCGGCTACACCTACTATTCTGTTGCTGCTGATGGCGACACGGCCTATTGCGGTTATTCATCCCCCGTGGGTCTTCGTTTTAATTCCTGGCTTCAGAGAATCAATCCGGCCGGGACTATTCCCTGGGGTATAAACGGGATGAATTTCAATACTTCAACCAACACGAACGATAGCTACCAGATGGATACTAAAATCAATATTTCCTCCGGCTCGAATTACGTGTGGTCAATAAGCAACTTTTGTGACCCCAATCAGACAAACTACGGGATTTATGTTCAGAAGTTCCTGAAAACTACAGGCGCCCGGCAGTTTACAGACCAGGCAAAAATGGTTTATCCCATTACTTCCGACAGAGATATGCGCTGCGGTGAGTTAAACCTGGTTGCGGATGCTCCGATGTTTATGAGTTATATCTCGAATGAAAAAATTTATGTAACCAGGCTCAACTCCAGCGGCGATTTTGCCTGGACAGGAAACAGGGTTGAACTAAGTTCGACTACTGCAACAGCGGGAAATCCGAAGATGCGTTACTGCTTTACTCCGGATGGCCCTAATCGTTTTGCCGGGGTGTGGACCGAGAACCGGGGTGCGGCCTATATGGGATATGCCCAGGGGATTTCTATAGGTGGACTTATTGGTCTGACCGTTACCACCCAGGGTGGAGTGCCGGCGATCATCAATACCGGAGGCGGAACCTTGCAGATGGTTGCAACAGTTTACCCCGCAACAGCTAATCAAAGTGTTACCTGGAGTATAGTACCGGGAACCGGAGCGGCTTCGATCAGCGCCGGCGGACTGGTCACTGCACAAACTAATGGCACGGTTTACGCCAAGGCTGTTGCAGTGCAGGATGCTACTATGAAAGATTCGCTTTTGATCACAATTTCGAACCAGGCGCCTCTGGCTCCTGCTGTCACAACTCTTCCTGCAACGAACATTGCAGGGACAACAGTTACTCTCAACGGTTCCGTGACCGCTAATAATGCCAGTACTACTGTGACATTCAACTGGGGCCTTACAGCGGCATATGGAAATACAGCCACCGCCTCCCCATCACCTCTCACCGGGAGTACTGCAACGCCGGTGTTAGCCGATCTTACCGGTCTGCTACAGGCAACTACATATCATTTCCGTTGTGTAGGAGTTAATTCTGTAGGCACAACCTATGGCGCTGACCTTACTTTTACAACCTGCCAGACCCCTCTGGCCCCTGGCACTATTACAGGGCTATCGGTTGTTTGCCAGAACCAGAGCGGTGTTGCTTACAGCATCCCGCCTATCACTTATGCCACCACCTATAACTGGACCGTCCCGGCCGGGGCTACCATTTCAACTGGAGCAGGAACTCCTTCCATAACCGTGAACTATTCTGCCGGAGCCGTGTCGGGTAACGTTACTGTTGCCGGAGCCAACTCCTGCACTACCGGCCCCACGGCCACCAAAGCCATTACGGTTAACCCTGCACCTGTTCCAACCATTACAGGCTCAGCTAATGTTTGCGCAGGCTCAACCAACTACACCTACACTACTGAAACCGGGATGAGCAATTACACCTGGACAATCTCATCAGGCGGTACAATTGCTTCTGGAGCTGGTACAAGCGCAGTTGTGGTTCATTGGAACACTGCCGGTGTACAGTCCATAAGTGTAAACTATAGCAATGCCAACGGATGCCAGGCAGAATATCCCGCGTCATATACTGTTACGGTAAGCGAACTCCCTGCAGCCACAGCTGCAATTAATGGTCCTTCATCGGTTTGCGCCGGGGCCCAGGGTGTCTTCTACTCTGTGGATCCTGTTGCAGGAGCAGTAACTTATGCATGGTCCCTGCCTGCAGGCGCCGATATCGTAGCCGGTTCCGGAACAAATATCATCACCGTGAATTTTGCTTTTAATGCTGTTTCAGGTACTATCAGCGTTGCAGGAAACAACTCCTGCGGCAATGGCCCCGGTTCAACCCTCGGCCTGACCGTAAACCCGGCTCCTGCAACTCCCAGTATTTCCGCCAACGGCTATCTGCTTACTTCAAGCGCCCTCACGGGCAACCAGTGGTACAAAGATGGTGCAGCCATCTCAGGGGCTACCTCCCAAACCTATACCGTTCAGGCTACAGCCTGGTACTGGACCGTGGTTACCCTCAGTACCTGTTCTTCAGATACCTCTAACCACCTTTACATACTATGGGTTGGTATAGACGAGAAAAATTCATCCTCGGTCGATATTTATCCTGTTCCTAACAATGGCCGTTTCAATATGGCCATCAGCAGTGAAAAAGAATCGACGTATAAACTTGACATCTATAATAATCTTGGTGTGAAGATTTACGGTGACCGGAGCCTTACCGTCAAAGGAAATAGTATCACAGCAATAGATATGGGCAAAGTTCCTGCCGGATTGTATACTGTGATCCTGCGATCAGAAAACAGCCAGGTAACACGTAAAGTTCTGGTCAATAAATAAAGAACCGATCTAAACGATTAATTCCCATCTTTGTAATCAGGGAATTTACGTTTCATCATGGCTAACGGCCGAATGGTAATTTTTATTCCATGCGCCTCTTTATTCTTATTCTGTTTTTCTTCTTTCATTCTGTGCTTTTTGCATCCCAACAGCCATTTTCTTTTCTTACCAAGGCTGAAACTCATTATAAAAATGCCATCAGCAAATCCTCTCAGAGAACAGCTGACAGAAGCAGGATTGACTCTTTGCTCAATACACCTTTTAGTCCGGCCGACTTCGACAAAGCCTACCTTATCTCAAAACAAATAGGCTTGTTCCTTCTTGAGCAAGGCACCCATGCCAAAGCCCTCGATATCTTTAACGATCTGAAGCAGTATCTGGATGCCAAATCACCAAAATCGGCCGATGATCAGAAAAAGATCAGCACTGTCTATACAGTTATCGGTGCCATTTATGAAGAAACCGGGCTATGGAACGAAGCCCTTGCCATGTATCTGATCTCTCTCCGTATTTGTGACTCTATAAGTAATAAAGCAGGTAAAGCAAAAGTGTTCAATAATATAGGGAAACTATATTTCAGCAGGAATGAACTGAATAAAGCAGAGGAACTCTTCAATAAAGCAGTTGTGATCAACAGTGAATTAAAGATCCGGGAAGAACTGTTCATTAATTACAATAACCTGGCAGGCATTTACAGCCACCGGCATAATTTACCCAGGGCCCTGGAATATGCATTGATGGCATTGAACCAGCTGAACATCAATAAGAATTTCTACAGCCTTTCATTTCTGTACTCCAATATCGGAGATTTATACCAGGATATGGGAAACTTCCCGGTAGCTCTTACATACTACCATCAGGCCGCAGATATTCAGATAAAACAATCGTATCAGATTTCCCTTATAGAATCCTTCCTTTCAATCTCATCGCTTTACCATAGCATTAACAATAATGATTCGGCAACGGCCTATATCAATAAAGCCATGATGATCGCTCAGAGTCTGAATAATCCTTCGGAGAATTTACTCGTTTACCGTACCGCTGCTAAATATTTTGAAAAGATAAAAGATAATAAAAAAGCTTATGATCTTTATTCGAAGTACCTTGTACTGAACGATTCCCTGGAAACCATGAACAGCCTCACTAAGATCGAGCAGATCCAGGCAGTATCTGAGGTCATTAACAAGGAAAAAGATAATAAAATCCTTCAGCAAAAAATCCACCTTCAGCAACTTTCAATCGAGCGCCAACGTATCCTTCTTATCGCAGCAGCAGCTATTGTTTTTCTATTCATTTACTTTGTCATCAGCCTGATACGTAATAACAAACGGGAAAGTGAGAAGAACCGGATGATCCTCAACCAGGCCGATCAGCTGCATCAGCAGGAGAAGAATATGCATTTGCATAAGGAACAGGCCCTTGAACTGGAATTGGATTATAAAAACCGCCAGCTCACTTCATATGCCCTTCATCTGGCCCGAAATAATGAATTTGTTTCAAAAACTACCAGCGAATTAAAGCCGATACTGCTTGGTCTGAGCCCCAGGGATAAGGAAAGGGCCGAAAGCATCAGACGGATGATCTCCGATTTACAGCAGTATTCCTCGGGCTCTGACTGGGAAGAATTCCGTTTGTACTTCGAAGAAGTCCATCAATCATTCGAAAAAAACCTAAGTACCAGTTTTCCGGATCTTTCACCCAATGATAAAAAAATCTGTGCCCTTTTAAAACTAGGCCTCTCAACAAAAGAAATTTCATCCATCACTTTCAGGGAGTTACGTAGCGTTGAATCGGCAAGGAACCGCCTCAGGAAAAAATTAGGCCTGGCCGCCGATGTAAATATCCATACTTTTCTTTTTCAGTTTTAAATTGTTGGTTTTCTGTAATATAAACATATTTGCCGTAGTAAAATACCAAGTATATTTATTACTGCCGTAGTATGGATATGGCAGATTATTATGAAACCCTCCCCAAAAGGAGTATTTTTATTTTAATTAACCGGAAATTAACCATTTAACAACAATTAAAATGAACCCCAACCAACAAAAAAATCGCACGGGCTTTGTGACACTCGCTTCCTTTTTTGCAGTTTTCGCTATCCTTGTTCTTGGACCGGGAATGCTAAGGGCACAATGGAATCCGAACACTTCTGTGAATCTTCTGCTATCAAGTTTTACTGATGACGTTCAGCTTGCAGCTCCGACGACAGATGGTAAAACATGGATCGCCTTTTACAGTCAGACTTCCGGCAACTACGCCATGAGAGCCCAGCTACTCGATGCAAATGGTTACAAGCTTCTCGGTCCTGATGGCATCATGGTCAGCAACCAGCCTTCAGGAACCGCTACCTTTGTATTTAATATCTGTCTGGACGCAGCTAATAACCTTATCATCGCCATGCAGGACCTGAGAAGTGGTATGAATGCCTATTTGTACAAAATAGACCAGTCGGGCAACCATCTCTGGAGCCCTAACGGGGTGCTCCTTGGTGGAGGCCTTTCGCCAAATCCAACGGTTTTAACCACAGGTGAAACTATTGTGTGCTGGGACGAAACCGCAAGCGCAACATTGAATCTCCAGAAAATCTCGGTATCCGGCACTACAGTTTGGGCAACCCCTATTCAGGTTAAGGTAGGTATAACAAGAACAACCAGGGGGCAAATTGTCGCTAACTCCGGTGGAAAATTTACCATGTTAATCCAGAGAAGAGGTGTCGGCATTAATACAACATTATGGGCCCAGGCATTTGATAATTCTGGTACAGCATTGTATTCACCCGTGCAGCTCAGTACTCAGGGTTCAAGCGCAGCCAGGTACTATTCTATACTTGCTGATGCAGATACCACCTATTTTGGCTACTATGTTTCGCCGGGCTCACGTTTCAATTCATTCCTTCAGCGTCTTAATCCAGGCGGGACTATTCCCTGGGGAATTAACGGTTCGAATTTCAATACTGCTGTTGGAACCACCGATAATTACCAGATGGTGACCGATATCAACATGCAGCCCGGATCTAATTACATCTATTCAGTAGCAAATATGTGCAATACCCTGCAAAGCCAGTATGGAATTTATGTTCAGAAGTTCCTGAAGACAACCGGAGCCAGGCAATTCACCGATGCGGCAAAAGTTGTTTATCCTATCTCCACAACAAGAGACCAGCACATTGACCGCATAGCAATGATAACTGATGGACCCATGTTTATGGCTTACACTGATTCGGATTATAAGATTTATGCAGTGCGTCTCGATGCCAGTGGTAACTTTGTTTGGCCAGGGAATAAAGTGGAACTCAGCTCTACACCTACTCCCAGCCAACCTAAGATGCGCTTCAATTTTACTCCTATAGGTCCGAATAAATGCGCGGGGGCATGGATCGAGAACAGGGGTGCGGCCGGTTACAGAGGGTATGCCCAGGGTATTTCCATAGGTGGCCTTTTAGCCATCAAGGTGGCTACCCAGAATAATGTTCCCGTTACCATCACTGTAAATAACGCAACTTTGCAAATTGTCGACACTATTTTCCCGCTTACTTCCAACCAGAACGTTACATGGAGTATAGTACCGGTTAGCGGTGCTTTTGCGACTATCAATGCAAACGGACTCGTTACTCCGTTGGCTAACGGCACGGTTTATGCTAAAGCTGTCTCGGTGCAGGACGCCACCATGAAAGATTCATTATTAATTACTATTTCAGGACAGGTTCCTGATCCGACCACACTACCTGCGACCAATATTACTCTTACTAATGCCACCGTTAATGGTTCTGTGACCCCAAAGAATTTCAACACCTTCATTTATTTCTACTATGGCCTGACCTCTAATTATACCAATGTTGTAGCCGGCTCTCCTTTTACTCTTAACGGGCTTACACCATCAGCTGTATTTGCAAACCTTACCAACCTTCTGCCAAACACGACTTATCATTATGCGTGTAACGTAACCTGTACAGCAGGATCCTTCACCGGAGCCGATATGACCTTCTCGACCTGTGCCACAGCCGGAGCAGCCGGTCCTATCTCAGGCCCGGGAACTGTTTGCCAGGAACAGACGGCTGTTGCTTATTCAATTGCTCCGATCCCGAATGTAAGCACTTATGCCTGGACAGTACCAACAGGAGCTACGATAGTCAGCGGTGCAGGAACACAAAACATTACAGTTAATTTTGCCGCCACTGCCCAGTCAGGCAATATCACAGTAGCCGGAGTCACTTGTACTCCCGGACCTTCAAGCACACTGCCCGTGTCAGTCGTAGGTATACCCAACCCTATAATTTCAGGGGATAATGATGTTTGCGTAAACTCAGGATATGTCAGCTATGCCACTGAACCCGGAATGACGAATTACCAGTGGAATATTTCTCCCGGCGGAACCATCGCACTTGGGGCCGGAACATATAATATCCAGGTCATTTGGAATTCTGCCGGTCCGGGTTGGGTGAGCGTAAACTATTATAACCTGGGTGGCTGCCAGGCCCCCTCACCCTTTGTACTCAACGTGAGTGTGAATCCTGCGCCTGACCCTGCCGGAGCAATCAACGGATCCAATTCTGTTTGTATTGGAGCTCAGAATGTTCCTTACCAGGCAAATGCAATTCCCAATGCACAGATTTACGTTTGGTCCCTACCCGCCAATGTTACCATAGCCTCGGGCACAGGAACAAACTCCATCACTGTCAATTTCGCAGCTAATGCCGCTTCAGGTACTATCTCCGTTGCAGGTAATAATGGATGTGGAAACGGCGCTCCTTCAAACCTCTATGTGGAAGTGAATGCAATACCGCCTATACCGGTAATCACTTCAAACGGTTACGAGCTTACTTCGAGTACTTTTACTGGCAACCAGTGGTATCACGACGGTTTAGCCATTGCCGGCGCAACCGGCCAGGTTTATTGGGTGCAGATAGCTTCCCCGGGCTGGTACTGGACTGTTGTAACACTGAACAATTGTCAGTCAGACACTTCCAACAATATTTACATTCAAGGAGTTGGAATAGGTGAAAAGAACGACGGTTCAATCAGTATTTACCCTATGCCTAACAGCGGGAAATTCAACCTCTCGATGAACAGCTCTTCGGAAACCAGTTATAAGATTGAGATCTTAAACAGCCTTGGTGTTATAGTGTACCGGGATAAAACGATCACAGTGAAAGGGACAACAATTACTCCTGTTGACCTTGGAAGTGTTCCCGCCGGACTGTATACCATCATCCTTCGCAATGCCGACAACCAAATAATCAGGAAGATGATTGTCAGGCAATGATGATTAAGGTTTATCAGCAATAATCCGGAACAGGTCCGGGCCGCTGTGATTATTTCACGAACTGTTTAGCGTAATACTTTGCGGTGAGCTTTTCGCCCGTGGCTTTTTCGATCATGTCATTCCAGTAATACCTGTTAGCCGGCATAAAGATCTTTGCCTTCAGGTATTCGCCTACCCCTTTATTGTTCGAAAAACTCTGGAATCTGAAGTCCCCGCTCTTGATCACATTGGTCACAATGTAATAATACAGCTGTGAAGCAAGGATCTCGCCCATAAGGTAGTTATGATAATAACAAGGATACGTGGCAATATGGATCTTGGTAGCCCAATCCGGTTCGTTCCGGCCTTCGGGGCGTTTCAACATCTGGTATTTCCCGGCCAGATCCCACCACAGTTTGTTCAGGTCCTGATCGGGGTTGCTGTACATTTCCTTTTCAAAATTGTACATCAGCTGCGCCCAGCGACTGAAAACCAGCTGCTGAAGCCGCAGTGATTTGAGGGCATTATCGGCAATCTTCATCTTCTCTTCCTCACTGATGCCGGCATTATCTTTCAGCCACTGGGGATTGGAAGCAAAACGGCCGAACAGCTCGGCGATGGCTTCAGTAGTAAAAGTATGGGCAGGATCGCGAAGATCCCAGGGCACGCTCATTTCCTTATACCTGTCATAAACAGCATGACCGAATTCATGAAGCATAGTCCCCATCCAATATGAGTTAGGCTTGATGTTACAGAGAACACGAACATCGCCCTCCTTATCCATATCACTGCAGAAAGCATGCTGGTTCTTGCCGGGCTTCTCATACAGATCACTCTTCTTCAGCATTTCGTCGATAGGCAGGCCAATTCCGGCATAGTAAGTGGCAGTAAGTACTTCAAGGTTTTTATCCTTATAATATTTATCCAGGTCCACATCATAAATCTTCGGCGCTTCCTGGAAAAAACGGTTCTGGTAATTCCACGGCATGAGTTCGTCTTTGCTTTTCATACCATAATATTTCACCAGATAATTGTCGATATCTCCCTTGACTTCAGCATACGCTCCTTTTGTAAGAGTGTCGAGTTCCTCAAACAGGCTGCTGACTTCTTTGGGATCCTGGTCGCTCAGGGTCAGGCTCATCTGATGGTAATTTTTAAACCCCAGGTCCTTGGCAATCTCATTGCGCAGCTTCACCAGCTTTTTCAGATCCTCAGCAACCACAGGACCGATTTTTTTCTGGGCCATCCATGCCGCTTTTTGTTCTTCCGTGTTTTTTGAATGCTTCAGGATGTCTTCAATGTCGTTGTCCGACAGTTTTTTTCCTTTTACCTCAGTCCGGAAATTCGAATATTTCATCTCGATCTGTGTCTGCATGCGCACCGCGGCATTCAGCTTAGCAGTATCGGCTTCAGCCATCAGATAAGTACGGTACAGTACATCGAGCTCCCGCGACAGAATGGAATCGGAGATCAGCCCCGAGATCTTGATCTCTTTAAGCTTCGCAAGTGATTCCTTGTTTGATGTGATCTTCAGGATCTGTAACTGAACGTCTTCCGACTTCTTATAATCCTCTGCCTTTCCTGAAATGGCTGCATTCCATCCGGCAAGCGCCACCTCCTTGTACAAGGGGATTATCAGGGAATCATGCTTTTTGATAAAGCTTTTAAGTTCGCTGTTCATCTTTTCTTTTTTTGAAGTACAGCTGACGATCAGAACCAGTCCGATGGCCAGCAGTGCAAGGGTTTTTAGTGTTTTCATTTAAAAACTTGTTTAAGTGTTATTTTGTGTGTGTCACGTCCTTAAAAAGTACTGAATATCGAATATTGATCAACGGAATATCGAATGTTGAATTTTATCTGCCGTTCGACATTCAATGTTCGATATTCAATATTCGATATTCATTTCCCCAGCTCCCAATTGCTTCCGTCCTTTCCGTCTTTGACCGTGATCTTCAGTGCCGCCAATCCATCCCTGATCTTGTCGGATGTCCCCCAGTCCTTTTTTGCACGTGAGCTTTGCCTGATTTCGAGCACAAGTTCCATCAGCCCTTTGATATACTCAGAATTATCGCCACTGAGCTCGCTCTTCAGTCCGAGGATATCATATACAAAAGTCTCAAAAGTCTGTTTCAGTAACGTAAGGTCATCCGCAGACAAAAATTCTTTTTTATCATTTACCGAGTTGATTAATCTCACCCCTTCAAACAGGTTTGCAATGACCATTGGACTGCTGAAATCATCGTCCATGGCTTCATAGCAGGTATTGCGGATCTTTTTGATTTCTTCTGACTGCGGATGGCATCCCGCATCCTGCATCCCGCATCCTGCATCTTGCATCCCGCATCCCGCATCCTGCATCCCGCATCCTGCATCTTGCATCTTATCAAGGACCTCCATGGCTGCGAACAGACGTTTCAGCCCTTTCTCAGCCGCCTGCAATGCCTCGTTCGAGAAATCCAGGGTGCTGCGGTAATGGGCCTGCAATATAAAAAACCTGATGGTCATCGGGCTGTAAGCCTGAGCCAGGGCTGCGTTTGATCCGGTAAAGAATTCATCGAGGGTGATGAAATTCCCAAGTGATTTTCCCATCTTCTGCCCATTGATGGTGATCATATTGTTATGCATCCAGTACTTCACCGACTCATGCCCCAGGGCTGCCTGGTTCTGGGCAATTTCCGATTCATGATGGGGGAACAACAAATCCATTCCGCCCCCGTGAATATCAAAATTTTCACCCAGGTATCTTGTGCCCATGGCAGAACATTCGAGATGCCAGCCAGGAAAACCTTCGCTCCAGGGTGAAGGCCAGCGCATGATATGCTCAGGCTGGGCTTTTTTCCATAAAGCAAAATCGGCCGGATTGCGCTTCTCATCCTGGCCTTCAAGCTCGCGTGTGTTCGAAAGAAGATCCTCCAGCACACGCCCCGAAAGCTTCCCGTATTGATGTTTTTTATTGTATTTCTCTATGTCGAAATAAACCGAACCATTCACTTCATACCCGTATCCTGCATCCTGTATCTTCTTTACGAATTCTATCTGCTCGATCATATGCCCCGATGCCCTGGGCTCAATGCTCGGCCTTTTCACATTCAAGGCATCCATGAAAATGAAATAGCGGTCGGTATAATACTGGGCAACCTCCATGGGCTCCAGTTGTTCAAGCCTGGCTTTCTTCGCAATCTTATCTTCACCCTCGTCAAGATCATGCTCCAGGTGCCCGACGTCAGTAATATTTCTCACGTACCTGACTTTATACCCAAGATGAAGCAGATATCTGAACACCAGATCAAAGGTGATCGCCGGCCTGGCATGCCCCAGGTGCGGATCTCCATAAACCGTCGGACCGCAAACATACATTCCGGTAAAAGGTGGATTTAAAGGCTCGAATTTTTCCTTACTGCGCGAGAGGGTATTATAAAGAAAAAGGCTTGATTCCATACGTGATCTTTCAATCATCAAAGGTAGGAATATTTTGAGATTCAGAATGTGAACCAGATGGCCGAAAGTGCGGGCAGATCTATTTATCCTCAACCGTGCATTTTATCCCCAGCTTCTTACATACACCCTGGATGGCATTCACGGTGAGTTCCATGGTTTTCGAGGATGACTGGACTGAATCTGTGGCCGAAACGGTGATCTGGCAGAGAACGTTTTCGAGTGAATCAACTTTCATTTTTACCCGTGCCGTGCCTGTGGTAAAGGTCACTGCCTTTTTGGCGTCACTGTCAGGAAGAGGTTCATGTAAATTCCGGTTGTTTTCATTGTAATGTTATTGGGATCGACTGAATATTTTATTGCTAAAATAATGAATATCCGGGCTGACTGCTATTAATTTCACAGAACTTCCTACTTTTGTATCTGATCCCTAAACATAAATATGGAAAAAATTCTCGTCATTGGTTGCTCGGGCCAGATAGGCTCGGAACTCACTCTTGAACTACGAAAAATTTACGGAAACTCTAACGTCATTGCAACCGATATCCGTCCGGCGCCGGCCGAGATCAGGGAAAGCGGCCCTTTCGAGATCCTCGATGTGATGGATGCCTCAAAACTCCAGCTCATCATCGAACATGAAAAAATCACCCAGGTTTATCACCTGGCTGCCATCCTTTCTGGAAACGCCGAAAAACGTCCCATGCCTTCATGGGATATCAATATGCGCAGCCTTTTCAACCTGCTTGAGATCGCCAGAGAAGTAAAACTTAAAAAGATATTCTGGCCCAGCTCTATCGCTGTGTTCGGACCAACAACACCCCGTTACAACACTCCACAGTATACGGTCATGGAACCGAACACGGTATATGGCATAAGTAAACAGGCAGGGGAACGCTGGATCGAATATTTTTTCAACAAATACGGTGTCGATACCCGCAGCCTCCGTTATCCGGGACTCATCAGTTACAAGACCGAAGCCGGCGGTGGCACAACAGACTACGCTGTCGAGATTTTCTACGAAGCCATCCGCCATAAAAAATATGAATGTTTTCTTGGTCCCGATTCGGCCCTTCCCATGATGTTCATGAGCGACGCTATCAAGGCAACCATCGATGTGATGGAAGCCGATGCTTCGAAACTCTCGTTGCGCTCAAGCTATAATGTGGCCGGAATATCTTTTGATCCGAAAACCCTGGCAGCCGGGATCAAAAAGCATATACCTGATTTCACCATCACATACAAACCCGACTTCCGCCAGGCGATTGCCGACTCATGGCCTGCCAGCATCGACGACAGCGTGGCACGCAAAGACTGGGGTCTTTCCTCTGTTTATGACCTGGCCAAAATGACCACTCTGATGCTCGACGAGATCGGGAAAAAACTGAAATAATTTTTGAAAAAAGATATCACTTTGTCAACTTTCCTGCATTCTTTATGAAGTGCCGACAAAACGTCTTAAGGAACAGGTTAAACGCAACGTTTCCAGGTTTCCGCAGGATTTCATGTTCGAACTGACTGATCTTGAACGATCTGAATCCGAGAAGGCAATTCTTATGAATATTGAAATTATGAGGGCATTCTCCAGATATCGTTCCCTGATTAAGGAAAGTGAAGAACTCAAAAACCAGATGGGGATACTTGATAAAAAGTTTACACAAGCTTTTAACTATCTGCTTAAACGTCTCGACGAATTGCATCAAAAAAAGTTACAACCCCGGACCAGGATTGGATTCAGAAAAGATGAATTATAGAGAAGATTTTATGAGTAATCTTCACTCCTCTTTCCCGTCTTCGAAAATCACGTGTCTGTACTTCGTGTAAAGGAAGGAAATAATCAGCAGCAACACGCCAAGCACTACGAAAACAATGGTTTTGCCTATAGTGCTGAGGGAAGAAAGGTCATAGAAAAAGAGTTTCAGCAGAGTCAGGGAGAAAAGAACGATGGCGCTGATGCGAAGGTGAATTTTTTTCTTCCATATCCCCAGTATTATAAGGAAAACCGAATAAAGTCCGAACAGAATACTCAGGCCAAGCTTGAAGGAATCTTCCGCCCCCGAAAGGTCCATCCAGTTGATTAGCTCGTTGCTTGCAACCGTCAGCAAAACAACATGCAGGAATATATCAAATTCCATCTTCAGCCCGGTGCCAAGGAATTCTTCCTGCACATACCGATACACTGCAAATAACATCAAAGCAAGAAACCCAAACGCAACATACCTTATGCCAACGAGCATGAAGCCCCTGTAAAAATACGCCGGGAGCTCCTGGCTCAGGTAAGATTCACGAAGTGTTCCCAACGCGATCAGCCCGACAGTAAGGAACAAGCCTACCGCGGCCAGACTGAATCCCAGGTTAATCAGCCCGAGGAGACTGTTCTTCAGTTTCTTGATATTCACCCATGAAAGCAGGGAAAGAAACAACAGGGAATAAGCCAGAAGCGTTATTGTTTTATACTGCGTTATGTTGTCGCTGGTGTAGATCTGCACCCCCGAAACCGCATCATTAACCTTAACAACTGTTTGCATTATGCGCTGATTCCAGAAAGCAGAAATTTCCATATAAAAAGTGAAATACAGCACGATCAGCAGCATGCCAGGAATGATAAAATTAATTAGCCGGTTGAGCTTATGCTGGCCAGACAGAGGGGAAATGAATTTTTTATTAAGATTCAGCACATTGATATATGCAAAAGAGGCGATGAACAGCGCTGAAGTCAGGAAATTTATGTTGAACAGGGTAATGAATTTTATGCCTTCGGGCCATTCGCCGCTGGTATGATACACCTCAGGCCATCCCAGTATCAAGCTGAAAAAAGCCAGGATCATCAGAGCGTAAGAGAGCAACTCATACAAGGCCGTATTTCCTTTCCTGCCAATATGAAAAAGCACGGCGGCTTCTGCTGCCCACAACATGGTTACCCAGTTCCCGTGGAGCTGCACCGGCACGGAAATAGTGATAAACGAGATCACCAGTCCGACGGTAAAATAAAAGAGATTCCTGTCCGACTCCTTCCACCGTAAAATAATGATGCAAACAATAAACTGTATCAATCCGTTTCCAAGAGTAAACAGGCCCTGAAATTTTTCTCCCCCTAAATGATAGCGAAGCAAAGCGTATCCCAGTGCGTAAAACACAGAAGAATTGGCCAGAAGCAGAAGGATATCGTCAATTCTGAACTTCTCCTTTTTCAGCAATTTATAGGAGAGAAAAATGAGATAAAAAGTAACAAAGAAAACAGAGATGAATACCCAGGCCAATGCAAAATGACCGGCATCCTCATACTTGGGTATGAACCAGGTGATGAAAATCAGCCAGGTAAGAAGAAATGAAGAATAATACAGCGGCTTCCAGTACTTCATCACGGCAATGGAAAGGATGCCGGCATTGATAATTGCCATATAGCTGAACAGTATCGCCACTTTCCCTGAACCATCGCTCAAAAGGAATGGCACGGCATACGCGCCTACCAGCCCGATATGAGCGATCACCTGCATATTATACGTGATGGCTGCAACCACGGTAAACACGGTGAACAGCGCCATAAGAGAAAAAGTGAGCGTAAGAGGGATCAGCTCAAAAAAGCTGTAGGCAGCAAATGTTATGAAATACATGATAGCCATTGCCCCGCTGAGCAATACCGCGCTGAAGTTTTCGTATTGTTTTTTAAGGCGGATGGCAAATCCCATGAGCCCGAGCCCGACGATGTAACCAAGGATGATCCTGGTAAGCGGACTGATCAGGTCATGGTCGATGGCGTACTTGGCCCCGATACCGACACCAATTACAAGGATCACGATACCGATCTTGTTGATCAGATTCTCGCCAATGAATTTTTCAAGGTTAGCGCGAAAACGCGGACTTTCTTTTTCCCTGCTTACTGTTTTCTCAACAACTGCTTTCCAAAGTCCGGGCTCCTCGCTTAGCGGTTTGGGCATGAGCGGTTCAGCTACTACCGGCTCAACCACGATCCCTTCAGCAGGACCAGCAGCAAGTTCTCTGATCTCAGAGCGCAGCTCCTCTATCTCTTTCTGAAAAGACTCCTGCCTTTTCATCAGCCCGTTGAGCTTTTCGGAGAGTTGATTGAGATTGACCTGATCTTCATTCATAATGAAGGTTTTATAAAATTTCAGGATACTGCCGACAGCGGAAATGTTTCTTTAACCCTCACCCCTTTTTCAGTTTCCTGTACGGTACAACATTCGTTTAAAATGTCGTGCTCCAGAAAGAGGATATACTCTTTCCGGGCTGCCTCTTTTAGAAAGGCTTCTTTTTCATCAAGAGTGATCAGCGGCCGAGTATCGTAGGCCATCACGTATGGTAAAGGCACATGGGCCGCGGCCGGCAGAAGGTCGGCCATATAAACGACTGTCCTGTCTCTGTACTTAATAAAAGGAATGGCCTGACCTTCGGTATGACCATAGAACAAACGCAGGCTGATACCAGGGTAGATCTCAGTATCTTCTTCCACCAGGTTCAGTATTCCCTGTTCTTTTATTGGCAGGATGTTTTCCTTCAGAAAGGACGCTTTTTCCCGGTTGTTCGGATTAGTGGCCCAGTCCCAATGCTGGCGGCTGGTCCAGTAGATGGCGTTTTTAAAGGTGAGGACGTATCCGCTGCGGTCGGCATTCCAGCTCACGGCTCCCCCGCAATGATCGAAGTGGAGATGAGTCAGGATCACATCGGTGATGTCATCCGCAGTCAGACCAAGTGAAGCAAGTGATTTTTTCAGGCTGTCGTCGCCGTTCAGGTAATAATTTGAAAAGAATTTTTCGCTCTGCTTGTCGCCCATTCCGCAGTCAATAAGGATTTTGCGTTCCCCGTCTTCAACCAGAAGGCATCGCATGCTCCAGTTGCACAGATTGTTCTCGTCGCAGGGATAAATCTTGCTCCACATTACCTTGGGTACAACGCCGAACATGGCGCCACCGTCGAGCTTGAGGTTGCCGGTGTTTATAACATGTAACTTCATCATTAATAATTAGAAATCCGTAGAATTGAATATTGAATATCGATCAACGAATTTTGAATGTCGAATTATTAATTCCGTTCAACATTCAATGTTCAATATTCGAAATTCGATATTCTTTTCTTCGCTATTTGTATTCGTTAACGCTCATTTCCCCCTGCAACACCCGCAGCGCATTGCTGGCCATCGCCTGAATCTCGTTATCGCCCGGATAAACCACCACCTTGGCCAGTTTTTTCACATGATCGATGATGAAATTGATCACCCGGTCCGAATGTGCGATTTCACCGGTAAGCAGTATGGCATCTACATCGCCTTTCAGAACCACGAACATCTCGCCAATGCATTTCGACACCTGGTATGCCATGGCTTCGATAATTTTTTTTGCTTTTTCGTCTCCGTTTTTTATCCGGAATTCTATAGCCGTGAGGTCGGTGGTACCCAGATGAGCCCTTATGCCGCCGCAGTGGGTGAGCAAACAGAAAATCTCTTCCGACGAGCGTTTTTCAACAAGGCACATATTGACCACATCGCCCAGGGGCAGACTTCCGCTGCGTATCATCGAGAAAGGCCCGTCGCCTTCAAAACCCTGGTTCACATCGATCACCTTCCCTTTGCGGTGAGCGCCGATAGTTGTACCATTGCCCATATGAGCCACGATCAGGTTCAGGTCGTTATACTTCATATTCTGACTTTCGGCAAACAGCTTGGCAATCGCTTTCTGGTTCAGGGCGTGGAAAATTGATTTTCGCTCAATGCCCGGCGCTCCCGTGATACGCGCAACATCTTCCATCTCATCCACCACGGTGGGATCGGCTATCATCGCCACGGATCCCGGGATCGCTGCTGCAACAGCATCGGCAAGTAAACCTCCCAGGTTAATAATATCCACTCCAACCGGACTGTTTCTAAGGTCATGTTTCAACGCCTCATTCACCCCGAATACCCCCGAGTCCACAGGCTTCACTAAACCTCCACGCGAAATCACAATCTTCACCTCACTGAGGTTGAATTCGTTGTTCTGAAGTTCCTTCAGCACAATCTGCTTGCGGAATTCGAGCTGGTCGTAAATCGTTTCAAAAGCCAAAAGCTCGTCGGTTGAATGGTAGCGGTTATTCACGTAAAGGAGCTTGTAATTCTGGTAGACAGCGATCTGGGTAACCTTATCCTTGGGGTTAACCACTAAAATGTTACATTTCATATCCATAATGGTTTTAGCTACATATTTCTCCTGTACTGTCCACCCACCTCAAACAGGGAATGGGTGATCTGCCCTATGGAACAGAACCTCGCTGCCTCCATCAGGCTTTCAAAGATATTCATATTCCGGGTTGCGGCATACTTCAGCTGATGAAGCGCTTTCTCCGATTCTTCCTGCCAGGTAGCATGCAGTTGTTTAAGCATCTCTATCTGGTATTGTTTTTCTTCTTCTGTACTGCGGATGACTTCGCCCGGTAATACGGTAGGAGAACCTTTGCTTGAAAGGAAGGTGTTCACGCCCATGATCGGCAGTTTTCCGCTGTTTTTCAGGTTCTCATAATACAGAGACTCTTCCTGAATCTTGCTCCTCTGGTACATGGTCTCCATGGCCCCAAGCACACCACCCCTTTCGGAGATCCTTTCAAATTCCAGCATCACCGCTTCCTCTACCAGGTCGGTTAGCTCTTCTATGATAAAAGACCCCTGAATCGGATTCTGGTTCTTTGCCAGTCCGAGTTCATGGTTAATGATCATTTGTATAGCCATGGCCCTGCGTACCGATTCTTCGGTAGGCGTGGTGATGGCTTCGTCGTAGGCATTGGTATGCAGGGAATTGCAGTTGTCATAGATAGCATATAAGGCCTGAAGGGTAGTGCGGATGTCGTTGAAATCGATCTCCTGGGCATGCAAAGAGCGGCCCGAAGTCTGTATGTGATATTTGAGCATTTGCGAGCGTACATCGGCTTTGTACCTGAGCTTCATGGCCTTGGCCCAGATAAGGCGGGCTACACGGCCTATCACCGAATATTCTGGGTCGATGCCGTTTGAGAAAAAGAAAGAAAGATTTGGTGCGAAGTCATTCACGTTCATCCCCCTCGAAACATAGTATTCCACGTAGGTGAAGCCGTTCGAAAGAGTAAGCGCCAGCTGGGTGATGGGATTAGCCCCGGCTTCGGCAATATGATATCCGGAAATGGATACAGAATAAAAGTTCCTGATACCCTTATCGATGAAATACTGCTGTATGTCGCCCATCATCTTCAGGGCGAAATCGGTAGAGAAAATACAGGTATTCTGGGCCTGGTCCTCTTTCAGTATATCGGCCTGAACCGTGCCACGAACCTGGCAAAGGGTCTCGGTTTTTATCTTTGCATAGACTTCTGCAGGCAGTATCTGGTCGCCGGTAACTCCCAGCAGCATCAGCCCGAGGCCGTTGTTGCCTTCAGGCAGCAGGCCCTGGTACTCCGGCCTTACAGTGCCCTTCTTTTTATAAATGGCTTGGATGGTTTTTACGGCTTCATCTGCCAGGCCGTGTTCTTTGATATATTTCTCACACTGCTGGTCAATGGCTGCATTCATAAAATAACCAACCATGGCCGGGGCCGGACCGTTTATGGTCATCGAAACCGAAGTATTGGGATCCAGCAGGTCGAAGCCCGAAAACAGTTTCTTTGCATCATCGAGACAGGCAATAGAAACACCCGAGTTGCCTATCTTCCCGTATATATCGGGCCTTATGTCGGGATCGAAGCCGTAAAGGGTCACGCTGTCGTAAGCTGTTGACAGCCTTACGAAAGGCAGTCCGTGCGACAGGTAATGAAAGCGTTTGTTGGTTCGCTCGGGTCCGCCTTCCCCCGCAAACATACGGGTGGGATCCTCGGCCGTGCGTTTGAACGGGAACACCCCGGCGGCAAAAGGGAACTCACCCGGCACGTTCTCCCTGAGGTTCCATTTCAAAATATCGCCCCAGGCCTGGTACCTCGGAAGAGATATTTTCGGGATCTGCAGATGCGAAAGCGATTCGGTATGGGTCTTGACTTTGATGTCCTTGCCCCTGACCGTGTAAATATAATCCTCGTCACTATACGATTTAACCTTATCAGCCCAGTTTTTTATAATGTCATAGTTCGCAGGATCAAGTTTCTTCAGCTGCTCATCAAACAGCAGGTCCAGCTCAAGCATAAGGTTACAATCATGTGAATGAAGATCCGGATTTTTCTCACGTTCTTTTGGTGGTGTACTGCGGATGGCTTCAATGGTCTGGGAGATACCGTACAACCTCTGCGCTATCGTGGCCTGTTCAACAGACCAGGTATTGTAGTTCTTCACGGTATCGGCTATCTCGCTGAGGTATCGCACACGCGAAGGGGGGATGATGAAGATCTTGTCTTTCATCTCGTCCCGGCCTTCAAAACTGCTGCTGAATTCCACACCGGTTCTGGCCGTAATGGTTTTGATCAGAGCTTTGTAGAGCTGATTTACCCCGGGGTCGTTGAACTGCGAAGCCACGGTTCCGTATACAGGCATCTCATCAACACCCTTATCAAACAGTTTGTTGTTTCTCTGGTATTGTTTTTTTACATCCCTGATGGCATCCAGAGAGCCCCGTTTATCGCCTTTGTTCACGACCACAAGATCTGCAAAATCGAGCATGTCGATCTTTTCGAGCTGGCTTGCAGCGCCGTATTCAGGAGTCATCACATACATAGAGACATCGCTGTGGTCAACGATCCCGGTATCGGACTGTCCAATGCCCGACGACTCGATCACAACCAGATCGAAACCAGCCGCCTGAAGTATCAACGTCGCATCTTTCACATAGCGGGAAAGAGAGAGATTCGACTGCCTGGTAGCCAGCGATCTCATGAATACTCTTGGGTTGAAGATGGCGTTCATGCGGATGCGGTCGCCCAGCAAAGCCCCACCGGTCTTACGTTTGGTAGGGTCAACCGAGATGATCGCGATGGTCTTGCCGGGAAGATCGGCGAGGTAACGCCTCACCAGTTCATCGACCAGCGACGACTTGCCGGCGCCGCCGGTACCGGTGATGCCGAGGACCGGGATGCGGGATGCGGGATGAGGGATGCGGGATGCAGGATGCGGGATGCGGGATGCGGGATGTGGGATGTTGGATGCAGGATGCGGGATCTGGGATGGAGGTTCCTGTATCTTGCATCCTGCATCTCGCATCCCGTATCCTGCATCCTGTTCCGAAAGTTCTTCCAAAACCGGTCTTGCCTTATCCGGATCGTTCTCCGCCAGGGTGATCAGTCTTGCGATGGCATTTTGATTCTTCCGGAGGATCTCATCCGCAGTCACACCTTTAAGATCATCGAGTGCAACATCACATTTCTCAAGCAGGTCGTTGATCATGCCTTGCAGACTCATTGTCCTGCCGTCGTCGGGAGAATATATTCTCGTGATACCGTATTGATGCAGATCTTCGCTTTCGTGTGGAAGAATGGTTCCGCCGCCTCCGGCAAAGATCTGTATATGCCCGCAACCGCGTTCATGCAGCAGGTCGTACATATATTTCAGAAATTCATTATGCCCGCCCTGGTATGAAGTGAGGGCAATGGCCTGCACGTCTTCCTGTATGGCACAGTCTACGATCTCCTGCACGGCCCGGTTATGGCCGAGGTGGATCACTTCAGCGCCGCTGGCCTGCAGTATGCGCCGCATGATATTGATGGCGGCATCGTGCCCGTCGAAAAGGGATGCAGCCGTGACAATCCGGATATGGTTTTTCGGTTTATACGGTTCGGGTAGGTTCATGTATCAGGCTTTATTCGTTCATGATCGCCCTGGCGATGATGATCTGCTGGATTTCGCTTGTGCCTTCGTAGATCTGGGTAAGCTTGGCATCGCGCATCATCCGTTCCACGTGGTATTCCTTAACGTAACCATAACCTCCATGTATCTGTACCGCTTCGGTAGTGACATACATAGCCGTTTCAGCGGCCCAGTATTTGGCCATGGCACTGGCTGTTCCGTAAGGCCTGCCCTGATCTTTAAGCCAGGCCGATTTCAGAGTAAAGTACCTCGCGGCTTCGATGCGGGTATGCATTTCGGCAAGTTTAAACCCGATAGCCTGGTGGTTTATGATCTCTGTGCCAAAAGCCTTGCGTTCTTTCGAATATTTAACCGCCCTTTCATAAGCTCCCTGGGCAATACCCAGAGCCTGGGCAGCTATCCCGATACGCCCGCCTTCAAGGGTCTTCATGGCAATCTTGAAACCCATGCCATCGCTGCCAAGCAGGTTTTCTTTAGGGACCTTAACGTCGGTGAACATGATGGAATGTGTATCGCTGCTGCGCATTCCCATCTTATCTTCATGCGGACCGAGTGAGATGCCTGGTGAGTGACGATCAACGATGAGCGCATTGATTCCTTTATGCCCTTTTTCCTTGTGGGTCTGGGCAATAAGGATGTAAGTGGAAGCACAGTTGCCGTTGGTGATCCAGTTCTTTACCCCGTTAACCAGAAAATGGTCTCCCATATCGATGGCCGTGGTTCTCTGGGAAGTGGCATCAGAACCGGCTTCAGGTTCCGACAGCAGGAAAGCGCCAAGTTTGGCGCCGCTGGCCAGGGGTTTCAGAAATTTCTCTTTCTGCTCTTCTGTGCCAAATTCCTCCAGCTCATAGCAAACCAGTGAATTGTTCACCGAGATGATGACTGCAACCGAGGAATCCACTTTCGAGAGCTCCTCCAGTGCAAGTACATACGAGACGGTATCCATCCCTCCCCCGTCGTATTTGGGATTGACCATCATCCCCATAAGACCCAGTTCGGTAAGCACCTTTACGTGCTGCGTGGGAAATATAGCCTTGGTATCCCGTTCAATAACGTCTTTTATCAGCTCCCTCTGGGCATAATCCCGGGCCGATTGCTGAATCATCAGCTGCTCTTCGGTAAAATCAAAATTCAACATATAGAAATTGCTTGATACAAAAATAGAATTATAACAGACTGATTCCAAAAAAAATGACAAAAAAAATCCCTGCCAGGCAGGGATCTTAAGAAATCTCTTCTTATTTGACTTTTAGATAGAGAATATACAGCTTTCCGGTCTTTAACTGCTCCGACAGTTGAAGAGTGTCTTTGTTAAGTTTAAATATCTCGACTTTAACTTTTTCCTTGGTCTTCAGATTCTTGACAATCATCTTGTTTTTCTTTTTTGGCTTCCATGAATACTTGTCGCTTTTATCACCGGTGGTTTTCACAAGCGACTTATCAGGAAAGAATTCAAGAATTGCCTCTGTCTTATCTACCGCTGCTTTTTTCAGCTCTGCAAGCCTGGCTTTATCCATTTGCGGCAGTCCCGTGGTTTGCCTCACTGCCTCATTGTTTTTGGTTGTGCCGCCTGGCGAGGATTGTTTTGGTTTTTTTTGAAAAACATTGTCAGCGGTAATGTTTATGGTTTTCCATTTCCCTGGGAGATCCTGAAAATTAATGCCGGTAGTTTTTGAATTCGCTACCTGGGCCGAGGTGTTTAATCCCAGAAAAAGGGCCGAAATAAAGAATGACAGAAGAATACTTAACTGATATTTTTTCATATGTACGTATGTTTTTTTTATAAAACGACAAGATAACGGCTTTATTATATTTCCCATTAATGAACGATGATGAACTTGCCGGTAGTGTAGTAATTCTGCCATGAAACAAGATAGAAATAAAGACCCGGGGAATAATTGCGGGTATCTAAAGTCATTTCTTTGCTAACCGCGACAGTTAAAACTTCATTTACCATCCGCCCTGAACTATCCATAATCCGTATTGAACCATGACCCATGGCTGTTTGCGCCCCCCAATGGAACGTCACGTGATCGCATGCCGGGTTAGGGCTTACAAGCATTTCCGGTTGAAGGCTGTGTTCATTCACGGCATTCACGGTATTGTTTTTTGAAATAATCTGATAACGGGGATCGAAGAAAAGGGAGTCAACCTGAAAAGGAATTTTCACCCTGAACATCTCCCCCGAAAAAGTATTGTTAACCCTTATCAGCGTATCATGATCCTGGTTTTTTAATTTCAGCTCAACAGGCAGTTCAAAAAAAGAAGCGGTTGGGACCGACTGTGTCTGTCGCAAGGTGAAGGCGACGGTATCTCCCGTTTGTATCCAGTTTACCTGGTACTGCGGATAGCCTTCTCCCGTAAACCACTCATTGAAATACCAGCCCAGGTCATGACCGTATGAACTTTCGAAATGGGATATCAGGTCAGCGGTACGGGCAAATCCATAGGCCAGGCTGAAGTCGTCGAGATAGTTGTTGAGTGCGGCAAAAAATACCGAATCGCCCGTGATGCACCTTAGCTGATGCAGTATCATCCCGCCTTTCGCATAGGAAAGCCGGGAATCGAAGATCCTGTCGATATTCGTTGTATCAGCACAATACACCGAGCCTCCCGCTTCCCTGGTGATCTTTTTAATCCGGTCTTCCCTGAACCTCACAAACAGGTCAGGTTCGAGAAATTCATAACAGAGGGCCGTGAGATATGTCGCGGTTCCCTCGTTCAGCCATATATCGGTCCAGCTTCCGCAGGTCACCTTATCGCCGAACCAGCTGTGTGCAAGTTCGTGAGCAATAAGCTCGAACTGGAAATTCGTCACGAAGGTCATGGTCTGGTGTTCCATGCCCCCTCCCCAGCCGAACTGTGCATGTCCGTATTTCTCCCTCTGAAACGGATAAATCCCAAAGAGCGAATCAAACAGCTGTATCATCGGAATAATGAGCCTGGTCTCCAAAACGGCAGTTGCGGAGTCTTCGGGATAAACAAAATTGACTACTTCCAGAGTATCCCCCTGGTAAGGCACCTGGTGATCATACCGCACATAGTTTGTAACTGCAATCCCTATAAGGTAGGCGGCGATGGGGTAACGGTGTTTCCAGTGATATATGGTATTTGTGCCGGCCACTTCCGCCGAAACAAGGATCCCGTTACTTGCTGTTTTGTAGGCTGATGGAGTGCTGATATAAATATCTATGGAATC